>Ga0131853_10012186_pt1 | contig 15745 bp, 10 predicted proteins | sample TergutLab28metaG_FD_92764 | JGI IMG/M metagenome (GOLD analysis project Ga0131853, IMG submission 92764) | Labiotermes labralis P1 segment gut microbial communities from Petit-Saut dam, French Guiana - Lab288 P1 (version 2) (version 2) | ecosystem: Host-associated > Arthropoda: Insects >...
CCCCGCTCCACCCAGAACAAACGATTAAGAACTCAAAAGAAATAGAAATAAGAGGTGGAAGGGTTTTTGGGGTTTTTTGTGTTTTTGGGTTGGTGGGGGGGGGGGGGGGGGGGGGGGGGGGGGGGGAGGCAGAGATCTGGACTACTTGTTTTTCTGCCTGTTAGGTTAAGACTGTGTGTAGGTTCAAAACTGAGCTTTGATTTTTCATGCTATGTCAAGCAGGAAGGTACAATGGTCATGAGTCAGACTTGACCGACATCATACATTACTTCAAATCTTTATCTCGGTGGGGGTTTTTTAATAATTTTTGGACATTTCATTCATGCGTATTTAGCATCTATAAAATAATTTGCTTCTTTTCTTTTGCCAGTTCACAATTGGCTGATCATATCTCATTCATTAAATCCTGCATAATTTCAGCAGGTGGCAAGAATGTTGTACCTAATCAAGTAAAATATTGTCATTACATTACACTTTGGCATTGCAGACATTGGCTAGTAAAGGGAGCAGCCTTCTCAGCTTGATTTATTTTCAGTTCTTTATTACAAAAGTAATAGGAAACTCCAACAGATGAAGATTCACTGGCAAATTATAAAGGTAATGGCATTGTTTATGTAACAGTAGCTTCCATTGGAACTGGAAATTCAGACACTCAGTTACAAGATGAGAACCAGTTATTAGGATAACTAACTAACCAACTAACTCCATGGAGCGGAGTCCTTGAGAAGCTTACAGATTATCAGAGACAGGAAACTCCCCATAGTTTATGGAACATGAAGGCTCATTATCGCATACACTAGAACCTGCCTCCTGCCCCTATTCTGAACCAAATCAAACCAGTCCATGCCCCCATCCCACTTCTTGAAGATACATTTTTCATATTATCCTATCTATGCCTGGGTCTTATAAGTGGTCTCTTTTCCTCAGCTTTCTCCCCCAAAACCCTGCCTGCACTTCTTCTCTCCCCTATACTTGCTACATGCTTAGCCCATCTCCTTGATTTGGTCTTGTAAATAATATTTGGTGAGGAGTACAGATCGTAAAGCTCCTTGTTATGTAGTCTTCTCCATTCCCCTGTTATCACGTCCCTCTTAGGCCCAAATATCCTCCTCTGCACCCTATTCTCAAACATTCTCACCCTATGTTCCTCCCTCAGTGTAAGCAACCAAGTGACACACCCATACAAAAACAACAGACAAAATTATAATTCTGTATATTTTTATCTTTATATTTTTGCATAGCAAACTGCATGACAAAAGATTCTACACCAAATGATAGCTGTCATTCCCTGACTTCATTCTGCTCTTAATTTCTTCCTGAATGGAATTTTGATTTGTTAGGGTTGTTAAAAATATTAGCATAAATAAGGAAAATGAAGAATGACACAATACTAATTGAGGAATATGTTAGTCTACAGAAGGAACTGGTTTGCCACTTTCAATGTTAAAGTAGTGACAAATACACCTAACAGAAATACAAGAAAACAGTCTTAAAAGTACTGTTGTAATCTAAGCGAGATTAAGTATGAAGACACATAAAAATGAATATTGCTACATATTATTTGCACTCTTGCTTTGAATTTTGGAGGTCCTTGAATGTAACTGCAGGTATAGTACAAAGTGTCTCATTTATCATTTCCTTCAGCATGACAAATGCCATGGGATATTCTGGCAGATGCATAAGCTGCTGTGCTCAGGAAAGGACAAAAGAAAGAATCTGTACCTTGACATAGGTCACAGTTGTTTTCTTCCATGCCTTTTGTTCATCATTTATGAGTACAACCCTGTCCCTGGATGCTACATATCTGCAATTGACAGAGCATTGTTAAACACTAACAATGTTAGGATATGTTTGTATTACTGTATATATATGTGTTCATACATGCACACATACATACACATTTTGTGCTACAGTATTTATTAAATTAAATGAGTCATTTGTGATAAAAGTGAAGAAGTCCATTTAAATGTAGCATTATATATTACTGATATGATCCAAAATTATAATTGAATATAGAGCTTTTATGCATACTTGATACAAATTTTAATATAAATTTGTTACACAGTTTCAGAGAAAAAGACATGTTAATGGATTAATAAATCCTTGTCATGCTTTGTACATTTTGTGCTATGAATGCAGGTAGTTCAGAAAAGTTAAAGACTGAAATGCAATAAATAGGTTATGTTCAGAATTGAGGTTATAACAGCATATTCATAAGAATGAAGGTGTTTTGGATTATGATACCATGTAGTATTGTGGGGTTATCACATCCCAGAAGACCATAATAATTTTGAATAAACTATGATATGAGTTTTTTGAGACAACTGCCATTTACATTTATGCAGGTAAAAACAACAGGTAAAGTTCCTGTACACGCCATAAAGGCATGTAAGGGGAGGAGAGGAATAGCTGCACTCATTCGTAATACTGGTACTAGAAGGTGAATCCATCGAAATTTACATTAATAAATATTGGCCCACGCATACGATCCATTATACACGTCAGGAAAGCTCTTCGATATGTGACGAAATTTATTACCGCAATCCTGTTCTTTGATTACAAAGTAGCTGCCTCTGTGTTACTGAATAGTGTCCCGTAGAAAACACCGTGAGAGTGGGGAAATTTTACTGTCATTATTATGTTGCCTAACTCGTTCGAGACATTCCTTTTCATTCCTATCGACTGCGTACCGACAATACTTTCTCAAATTGTCCCTGTTGGGTACTGGGGACACAGTAATTCCGCTTGTAAAGTGAGTGAACTTCACAAAAAGGCCAAGTCGCTTAATTCTGTGACTGTATGAGACGCAAATATTGTCGCGAAATTTGCGTTGGTGCCGTCGATACGGAAAACCGTTGAACGTGACGAGTGCAGGAAGAATAGTTTTCATCCCACCGTGACGTCGGCCCACAGCCCTCTGAGTAAGTTATCACCATTATACTTTAAAGTTTGCTGTTGAATTACGTAAAAGCTCGTTTCACTATTTAGTTGAGACGTGTCTAAGTATGTATTTATACAGTAACACCTGTCGCACTCGTATAGCAACGTTTCTGGAGACCCGAATTAAAATTGCGAGAGGAATCGGCGTAAGTTGTGGATAACCATGAAGACTTTTATTACCGATGGTTTCTTTATCGCATCCTCTTGAAGGCTTCGGCCATTTTGTGTGTTCCGTCTTCAGGAATCATCAATCCGAGTTTACGACAGCCTAAATTTCTTTGACCTGTAGGTTTATACTGTAAAAGTATCTAGAAATCGAGTCTCTTTCGTCCTTAAGATACGTTCACACGAGTTTCGTTTCCGGTTCTACATTCCATTACCAAGGCGGTATATATTTAGTTCTGCCTAAGTATTATGTTTGTTACCTATTAATTTGTGTCCAGCTCAGGTTCTCAGGAATTCAACCTCCGCCGCGTATGTTTTCCGTTTATCGGATCCATTCAATGTCGATTTGTTAAAATTATGCAGAAAATTCAGAACGACTATTATTTTATAGAATTTCAATTTTCCAATTTTTAGGGGCTTTCTCAAAATCGCGAAAAGCGACTATTATCTTCCTTATGTCTGTCCGTCCGCCCGCATGGAACAACCCAGGTCCCTCTGGACGGATTTTAACGAAATTTGATATCTGAGTATTTTTCGAAAATCTGTCGAGAAAGTTAAAGTGTACTTAAAATGTGACAAGATTAACGGGTACTTTACCATAAGACCATTATACATTTTTCATCACATCTCGTTCAGTTCTTCTTCGATAAAGAAATGTTTCATACAATAGTTGTAGAGAAAATCAAAACTTACATTTTTAATTTAGTAACTTTTTTCCCCCGAAAAGCGTGCCGTTTATGTAATATGGAAAAATATTGTAGAACCAGACAGGCCAGAGAAATTGTATGCTGGATGCCTATGGCTACAAACACACACTCTCAATATGTAATACTTATTGCTTTTCGATTATAACAATGATAGCACGCACCCGCTTCAATGTTAGTTTACGCGTGCATTACGTGTCTTGTTAATTATGTTTATTTGCGATTTCTTCCGATGGATCGTCACATTCTGCGAAATATAATAATACTGGGGTTGACATAATTTTTACTGCAGTAGGAGTCATTGATCGTTAATTGAGTAAAGCTGTGAATTTATCCAGTCATTTCATTATCGTATTACCAGTTTACACCGAATCCGATCTTGACCACAAAATGTCATGGCTTTCGATTTAGATGTAAATATTTTAAAATTGCTTTGTCTCACTTTTTTTATCCATGTGATGTGTGGCGATCTGTGTTTAGAATTACTAAATATGAGGTCGGTGAATGTGAACCCCAGTTTTGTAAGATTTGCATAAATCCTGATCTCTGAAGTTTGCGGGACTGTCATAGTCATAAACTTTGATATGCCAGACATTATGCTACACTGGTATATTACTCCAACATACCGTTCGGAAGCTAAACCGAAATGAGTCAAGTGACTGAAAACCCCACTTTAGCCCACAGGTTATTCAATTTGACACAGGGTCTACTACACTCCTACTTGCCATTGCTGAAACCAATCGCTTGTCTGGCAACCAAACTTATTTATTACAGCTGCGTAAGTGACGAGTCAAAGGAAATTGTCTGAGTTTAGGAGGAATAATATTGGGCGGGTAAAGTGCACAGCAGAATCGATAATGTTCGCCTTGGTTGAAGAAATGATGGACTCAGCGATTTTGAACAACCACGAAATACGACCGTCTTCCTTGCTACGATTCAACGATATGTCGTTCTGCGCGCAAGGTGAACACGTGGAACGGGCACAAATATTTAAGACAAAGTGCAGAAGGCCTACTATGCAGTGGCTAACAACAGTGTCCACATTAGCCGCATGGTGCATGTTCACCGTCCTTACTCTTAGTGTGGTCCTGTCCGTGTCAGTGTTTATACGCGTTATATGGGCCGTTTACCGATCTTTGTTATTGTTGTGCTGCGTTTGTGCATTATGGAACTGATGTCAACGGTTTAATTTAATGTACGTAAATGTTACGTTTACTCAAAATATTCATAGCATATTTGTCAGTATAGAGAACGTGGTTATTCGTAATTGGTCGTTTTGTTGACATTCGAAGTAGGTCCTTTCGGAATGTTTGTATTTTGGTTCTTGTTTTTCCTCATGGCGCAACAACCCGTATTGGCCCAGGACCACCTCATTATAGAGGTTTCATGATCACACTCAGATACACCACACTCGGCAGGACTCCTCTGGACGAGTGATCAGCATGACGCAGAGACCTCTACCCAACAACAACCAACACTCACACGACACATTCATGTCCTCGACGGGATTCGAACAGACAATCCCAGCAAGCGAGCCGCCGCAGACCCGCGCCTTAGACCGCGCGGACACTGAGATCGGCGGTATGCATTTGTGCTGAACTAAAATGTGCTTGACAAATGAGTTAACATCAATTAAAAGGTCTACATAGTTTTTGACGCAAATGAGTGTTACCTCCCAGGCTCGTCCTCGACCAGTTGGCGCGCTACGTCTTTGACAATGTCCTTGCACCGCTGAGGCACTTTAGAGTCGCACTCCCAATAGCGATCGTTGATGTGCGCATATACCGACGCTAGGGTTGCATGGGTGACCCTGGTAGTCGTCACAAACCCTGTGTCCTTTCCTGCCGCTTGAGCCCAAGTTATTATATTTTCCAGTTTCGCTTTCTCGTTGATAACGGGGTCACATTCATCTAGTTTTGCCCTGGCGTCAAAACCTGCAACTTGAGAGTTGATTTTCACTCCAGACAGTATCGCAGTTGACGTGCCAGCGGAGTCCGGTACCTGTAAATGTAAAATAATAAGTCTCGTGTCTAGTTACGTGCATTTCATCTATTTTTATTGGCCCGACAGACGTACTGATCCCAAATTATCTAGTATAAATCAAACTGAGGACCTTGCGGTCTATATTGTGTAACGTTTTTCAAGAGATGTAGTTTACATTTGACGGTTTTTTTATTATGTTGCTCACACCGTACATGTTCTTACATCAGTATATCATCCAACACACGTACTCTGTGATATACCATTTATGATATATATCAACACCGAGATGCCATATTCAGGAAGTGCTTGTAACAAAGCTCTATAAGTCAACATGCCAATCTAGATTCTGCTCCTCCTTCTAGGAATGACCTAGATCGGCATGTTGGCTTATATGTCTTTGTTATAATGACTCCGTGACGATGGCACCTCGGTGTCGAAATATGTAGGATTTGTTATATATCATAAATGGTGTATCAAAGGGTGTATATGTTGGTTGATTTATCGATATTGATAAATTTGACGTGTTGAGTACATTGCATGTGTGATAGTTGGGACGTGTAACATGCAGCGTTAAAATAAGAAAGCGTGGCTCTTAAATAACGAGACTAATTTCAAAAAAAAATTAATACATCACCCAATATATGTACTTAATAAAATACAATTCATGACAATTATTAAACTCCTGCATGTTTCGTTACCTGGGAGCCATCCTCAGGGAGTTCTTTTACATAAAGAAATACAACTCACTGATGACAGCACCCCGGTGCCGAAACAAGTAGGAGTTTAATATTTGTCATGAATATTATTTTATTAAGTACATTTGTTGGTTAATGTATTAATTGTAAGAACATGCACGATATGACAACATAAAATCCCGAATGTACTTAAGCAATGAAACTGTTGTGTTTCTTCGTATGAGTCTCTCAGACATCAAAACGTCCTCTGCTTCCTTTGTGAGATGGTTTTAAGTAACTCTGCCCCCATTCGTACAAGTTACGTAACAAATTGAAGGTTTCGGGGGCTTTTTGTTTCAATTTCAGAAGAACAATTTTGTTGACTAGTTGCTCGGTTTTTATGAAGCATGATATCGGTGAGTTAAACAAGGCAGAAAATGTACGTGTAACTTAGCATTGAGGCGCGTTCGTGTAGCTATTTTTATAGTGGATAAACAATTAGGGTTACATATTGTAAGTCTGTATTTGTTGTGTTAGGTATACAGCATGAAATTCGCATGCGCCATATTGCCATCTGTGGCCTGCACGCCTCTACAGTATTTTTCCACCGTATCTCATAAACGGCACGATTTTCGAAAACAGTTATTGAACATGAAATTTGTGTTTTGAATTCTGTCTGAGACATTTTTCATTCCTAGAAGGATTGGGTGATATATGATCAAAAATGTATATTTGTCTTCATTTAAAGTACCCGTTATTCTTACCCGGTTTTAAAGAAAATTGAACTTTCTCGACAAGTTTTCGAAAAATACGCAGATGCCAAATTTCATAAAAATCCGTCCAGAAGGAGCCGAGTTATTCCATGCGGACAGACGGACGGACATGACAAAGCCAATAATCGCTTTTAGGAAATTTGGGAAAGCGCTGAAAACAGTTTATAAACATATTATTATTCAACATTACATTAACGTAGCGGAGGGTGGTTTTGGTACATGTACCTGACCGGGGGAAGTTACAGCCCTAATTTAACATTACTGTTCCTCAGCGCTTATAGGCGGTCGGCTGATTTGGATACCGTTAACACGATAAAAGAAGCAGACAAGACATGGCAACTTATACTTGTCGGATAAAAATAGCGATCTTATAGTATGCACTATGGCGGTTAACGGTCAAGGTCATGAGCTACGCGCGTAGTGATACCTCCTATCATTTGGAACGACCCAGGCTGTTATTTTGGACACTGTCCAATGTCTTGGGCTAAAAAACTCCCTATTAACGTTTCGAAGATTGGATATGACTCCGTCTTCAGGTAGATAGGAGAGAGGGAGAACCATTTGGGTTTTTCAGCCTGAGACAGCGACTAATGCTGAAAATATCAATTAAAAAAAGCCATTTTTGGAATGCGTTGAAGTTGGTCCAGTTCGAACCTTCCCTGTTTGTGTTGTAATTTCAGTGGTATTCCCTGGCACTACAAATCATGCAGTTGTCTTGTCTGTTATCTCATTTACTAAGGTTAAGCTCTTCCTTCGCGTTACTAAAAAAAATGCCACTGCGCTATTTATGTCCGGGTAGGTTAAATTTTGTTGTAATTTAATGTAAGACATATTGGCAACATCGAAAACCTTTGGAATGTAGATGAGTTTATACCCATAACTAGTGGAAGTTCTCACAGAGGTGTTGCTGTAAATATGAGTCTTCTGTGATGTGACAATGCGACACTAGGCTGGGTGGTTACCCGACTTGTCGTGGGACAACACAGCATCACAAATCCGAAGCCTTGAATCTTCAAATTATATTGCATTGCATTATGTACAAAATGATATATGGTTGTGTCGTATATTTTTTAGGAGTTTGCGCATGGTAACCATCAATGTAGGGAAAACGACTGTTTGATCTCAGCCGACATGTGTGGTAATAAATAAACTTTTACTTGTCTGGTTATGTGTTGACATCCACTGCGCAGCATGAAAAAAAGAAAACTTGTTAACAAATAAGAGACGTTTGCTATAGTCATGGTTTGGCGAATGAGATGTAATTTCAGACTGAGTGATTAATGCTTCATTCAGTGCAAAGCAGAGTAAATTGATTTAGAGTTTATAACGATAATATTGACACAAATTTAATAGTTTTAATATCTGATTACCTGAGAATTGACTTCGTATGTTTTGGAGAGGCCGATATAAGGAAATTCTTCAAAACTTAATTCTTTCTCTTCTCCGTATCCGCCCGCTCTCTGGTTCTTGTAAATGCGGGCTGCTGTGATGGTGGACATTCCCATACCATCTCCGAGGAATAATATCACGTTCTTGGCCACTTTCTCCCTCAACTTCGCCCCCTCTTTCTGGCGTTGTATCTCAAAACGAAGGCGTTCCTGGCCAGACTTTATCCAGTATTCGGCATATTCTTCTCTGGGTTCTTGTTTTGCTCCAGCTTCCAGAAGGAATGCACTTATTATCCATACCACTAACATTATGACATCACGTCTTACGAGAATGCAGCAGAGAGTCATAGTAACCTGTAAGGTGATTTTGTTATTTGAGTTATGTGTGAGAAATACATTCGAGGGACATGCGAATTATTACAGTGAACAGGCTTGTGCCGATACGTATGAAATTCACGTGACAATTTGTCATGAAAATCGTGTATTTTTAAGTATAGCATTGTCGTCCGTGTGAAATGAACCTCACGTATAGCTTACACTGGTAGATATTAAGTGCCTAGCGAACTGTTCGGACTGGAATTATCAGTTTGCGAGGTGCGTAGATATAAATGTCAGTCGTAAGTGTGGGTGTTCCTTACATAGAAGCAGGTACGACGGAGGAAAGATGGAAGTGTGTTTTATTGTAGGCCTACATGAAGCTTCAAAGAAGAAGAAATTTGGACAAGGTTAAGGGAGGCCTTCGCTCTTTTGGGATGCTGGTACCGACGTTTCGGGACAGCCTATCGACCTCATCTCTTAGGATAAATGCGTCCCAACGTGTCGGTAGACAAGTACCAATATGCGCCGCGTAAAATACAGAAGAGCGACGGCCACAACTACACCGCGGTGGAAACATGAAATATCTCTCAGAGTTAAGGGAGTCCAGTGGGCTACAAAGCTCATTTGATTGTTTGAGAAGCACTTGTGGAACAGTCACTTGTACTCGCAGAAAGCGATTTCGAAGTAAGGTAGTTCGGAGATGTGAAAAAAGGTAAAGTTCACCCCAGAACAGGCCACGAAGGCCCAGAAGGGGAGTAGAGGTATAGCTCTACTCTTTCTTTAACCTCGGCGCTAGATGAGGTGGGAGATCAAAGCCACGACCCAGCCGCTTTACTCTCGGGAAAGACCCCGTACCCATTGTATAGGAGGTTGGGTGGGCCCCAGGTCCGGTCTGGACGGGTGCGAAAAATCTCGCCCCACCGAGATTCTATCCCCATATCGTCCAGCCCGTAGTAAGTCTTTATACCTGCTGAGCTATGTCGGTCCACAGTTCAGAGATATCATATAGCGTTTTCTCGCTCTTGAGGCAGCCCAACGTCTAGAACTGAATCTATCGTTATTTCATTACAAAAAAGAAAGAGAGAAAGAAAGGAAGAAAATTCATAACTTGATGTTGTTTTCATTTGGATCTTTCATTTAGCTGGGGATTTTAAAGTGTGAATGATACAATGGGATAGGTATTATGAATAGAGTCTGATCACAAAATTATTGCAACTGTGTGCGTGGGCAGGCCGACGTACAGGAGAAGTGAGAATCATAGCACCGGCTTTTGGAGAAAGCAAATGTGTCGCAGGAGAGCTGTCTGTCTTTCTAAAACCAACGTTGTGTGTTCTTACCTTAGGGAATAATTTTCATTCAGTTTCTTGCCTGTTCTGATGTGTACTTTCATACACTGCACGCTATTTCACGTCATTGACTACGTATAAGAGTGTGGTTTCCTGTATCTGACTTCGCTGCCACATACCACGAGTATTATCTGAAGAAAAGAATGTCTGTTCCGCTAACAGCGGGAAACACCGAACGATCAGCGCACTCTAACTCATTATACTTAAATAACCCGACAACCCTCTGCTTCTACCTGTGAACGAGTCCAAATAGAGCGACTAAAGTCGGGCTTTTGAGCTGTGCCGCAAGATTGCGAGGGGGGGGGGTCTGATTTGTTGCCATTCTTCCTACAGACACTTGTAGTGCCACACAGTTACGCGACCTCTGGCCGCGAAGCCGAGCCAGTGCCGTCATCTCCTATCCTCGCAGGTGGCCAACCAGAGATCATTCTTGCTGTTATGATTCTATTTCTCGGTTCTCAAAATGGACCTTGCCCACAAAGGCATAAATCCCGAAGTTCTTCATTATGCAATGCCAATATAAAATATTCTAAGTTAATTACAAGTAATTTAAACATTACGTAGTTTTTAAATCTGAAATCCTCTATATGCATTACATGTGGCTGGAGTCGTGCTTTACGGAACATAATGTGATAAGGACAGAGAATTGTGTGTAAATGTGTATTATAGAGTCGTATGAGACATTCTTGACTCAAACGACCAGTGCAGTTCACAGTTCCATAGTGTGTCAAAGCTACCCATCGAGCAGGCTTTTGGACGTGAACTGTTCGGGCCAGACACTGCTGCGCAATCGGTGACGGTTTTGTACCCATTACTGCGATTTGAAGTGTTCCGTGACTTTGGAATATTCTCCTGTCACGATAATATAAGTGGTTTAATTATATTCTGTCTGTGGCCCTGTATATCTGTGACAATGCGAATTGAGAAGATAGTTGACCTGACTTGACCGGAGCTATCGTGCTTCTCAACATGTACAATGTTCCGAAATCTAGGCTATTTTAACATATGCGATAATATAACACAGAAATAGCTGCCTTAGTGTAACTCATCCCTGATGAACCTGTACTGTCTAAAACTCTGATTTTGAAACTTGAGGTACTGAGACGACCGTATATATCTTATGACAATTAAGTAAACAACTTTTGAGGAATTTCTGGCAGTTTGTTAACTTAAAACACATATCGATATCATAAACTCGTCGACAAATACACGATCGCCACCATTGTCAAGTAAATATTTGACCTTTTATTCGTCAATATTGTAGGCCTATATATGTGATTATGATATGAATATAATTCCATATTATGTATGTGTGTATGTGTATGTATGTATGCGTGTATCTATGTGTATATGTATGTATGTTTTTTTTTTATTTATCGCATGTTCCATTACAGTTTGTAATACTACATGCTTATGAGCAGCTTTCTTAATATAATGCATAATGCTATTACTCCACTATTTCTTCAACATTTGGTATTTATTGTCTATAAATCCTCGTTAGGTTTAGGATTTGTTAGTTTGTCTATCAAAATAGCATTTGTAAATTTGAAAAAAAGCTTTGAAATGTCTCTTTATCAGTTCAAGCTTACTCGTTGGCCACACGTCTCTTTTCAGGATGGTTGTTATTAAGTCATTTCGTTCTTTCTTTAAAAGTTCACACTCAAACAATAAGTGGTCTGTCGTTTGATCCTGAGTTCAGCACGGGCATAATGGTGTGTTACTTATCGTAAAACGATGTAGATATGAGTTTATGCTGCCATGTTCACTTACCATAAGAGTGAAATTATGAGTCAAATTTAGTTTCATGTTTAATCTGGCGGCTATATCTGGGAAGTACTGTTTGGTAATTTGTCCTTTAGGCGACTGATCCCATTCACTTTGCCACCTTTTGACGCTTAAAACTTCTAGCTCACTTTTCACTACACTTTTTGGTACTTTGTCGTAGCTTTCCGGTGTGTCTGTGCTCGTCGCCGCCTCCTTTGCCAGTGTGTCTGCTGTCTCGTTTCCTTGTGTGCCGACGTGGGCTTTAACCCAGCAGAATTGGATGTACAATTGCATTTTCTTCATTTCCGTCAATTGTTGTCTTATTTCTTCTACTAGAGTTGTGTGTATGTTGGTATTCTTGAGGGAGTCCAGTGTCATTCGGCTATCTGTATATACAGTGGCCGTCTTGACTTCTGCATGTGTGTTTACCGTATGTTGTAGGGCTTAAGTATCGCCAACTGTTCCGCCTGATTATTGGCACATCTGGCGTTTAGCTTATATTTTAGGCTCTTGATGAGGTCCCCGGACATATGAATGGCTATGCCTGCTCCTACTCCCTTCTCGGACTTACTGCCATCGGTATATGTTTGAACTGTGCTTGTGTCCTTGGTTTCTTCTGAGAGGAAGGTTATTGTTTCGGTGGGGTTTTGCCAGTATTGTGTTCCCATTCTTGTTTCGAAATTTGTATCCTCATTTCCCCGGCCTCTTATGATGCGTTAATATTGAGACTCCTCCTGTATTTTTATTGTGATGGGCGTGAGGCCCGTCAGAGCGCAGAGGGCTTCATTTGATACTGTTCGATATGCCTTTGCTATTTTTATGTTTATTAATCTTTGTACTCTTGTGAGCTTGAGTTTGTTACTAGCTATGTCTATTGCTTTGTACCGTACTGGCGCCCCATATAGGAGAAGTGGTAGTATTGCTCCTGTATATATTGATATGAGGGCTGCATGTTGAAGTCCCCAGTTAAGTTTGGCTGATTTGGATAGCGAAAATATCAATTTTGTACATTTTTCTGCCATATAGTTTATGTGCTCTCTAAAGGTTAGTTTGTGGTCGAATATAATGCCCAAGTATTTCATGCTGTTCACTTGTATTAGGGGTCTGTTGTTTAAGTATATTTTATCTTCCTTGATTTCTTTCCTCTTTCGCCTTGTCAGGAGCATAATTTGTGATTTTTGCTCGTTGAACTGGAGTTTGTTTTCTCTTGCCCATGTCGAGATTTTTCTGAGTTCCGCGTTCCTAATATTCTCAGCCTCTGGGATGGATTCCGCTTTTGTCATGATAACTAGGTCGTCTGCAAATGCTATCACTTTTGTATGGTGGGTGAATTTCATGTTGAAGAGCGAGTTGTATAGGATAGTCTAATACCCGGGCCCACAGCATGACCCCTGTGGACATCCTTTGGTAATACTCTTCTCTCTTTTCCTACTATTAATAAGCATTACTGCTCTTCTGTCCTTGAAGTAACCTTGTGTTAGTTGGTAAAGGTTCCGGGGGCATTCAGCTTCCCGCAATCCTTGCAATATCGCCGGCCACCAGGCAGCGTCGAAAGCTCCCTTAACGTCTAGGCTGGTCATGATGACTACCCGCCTTCTTTCTAGTTCGGGTCCTATGAATTGCTTAACCGTCATTGCTGTGTCTGTTGTACTTTTCTGAGGAATGAAGCCGAATTGGTTATGATTTAAAAATTTGGTTTTGTATAAATGGTGCATAATTCTGTTTATTAGTAATTTCTCTAGTACTTTGGCCTCTATATTTATCAGGCTAATCGGGCGGTATTTAGATGGGTCGTAGCTGTCTTTTTTGCCTGGTTTGGTAATTGGAATTACCATTGCTATCTTCCATTGTTCTGGGAAGTGCCCTCTTTTAAGGCATTCATTATACATCGCGGTTAACGTTTGGGGTATGCTTTGAAAGATAAGAGTTAGGATTTCCCCCGTGACGCGTTCCGATCCCGACGCTTTCCGGGTTTGAAGCTCTCAATAGCTTGTCTGACCTCGTCCTGAGTAAACTCTCGATCATTGGCAGTGTCGATCGGCAGTTTTGCAAGTCTTCTCGTGTTTTTTTTTTGTTGAATAGTGTCGTCTTGTGTGCTGTCTTTGGGATAAGTTGGTCCATCATGGTCTGCAGAGTTTCATCTATGTTTGTCGTTCTGGAGCCGTCCGGTTTTATTAGCGTGGTTAGTGTTAACGCCTCTCTTGTTTTTCCTGCTGCGAGTCTGTAAACTTCATTCCAGGGGTTGTTTGGTGTAGTTATGGTGCAGTGTTGTTTCCAAGAGTTCGTTTTTTCCTTCCTTATTGCTGCTTGGTACTTCTTCTTTTTCTCCTCGTTGTACTGGTCCTTTCTGCTTCACTTCAGTTCTTCATTATTCAATGTTCTTTGGTATCTCCTCCTTAGCGCATTCGTTCTTTTCCTCATTATCGTAAGATTAGTCGACCACCAAGGGACTGATTTCCCTTTTGTATGATTTTTTAGTGATTTAAGGTGTTTGAACGTTTCAGTACATGTCGTTCTGACTGTATCATCTATCCTGTCTATGAATTTGCCTAGGTCTTCTTGGTTTGTGAGCCTCTCGGCTAGCTTCTCCTAAATCTCAGAGATGTTTCCGTCATTGTTACCTACTTGAAAATTCTTTAATATCTGTCGACGAAAGTCTGCGTGTTGGTTCTCTTTTAATATAAATCTCGGCCATTGGGAGCTTTATTTGTGTGCTTTGTCTGGGTTGAAGTTCAGGTTATTATTTTATTATATTATGGTCCAAGCAGCTCTCTTCCTCTAGGAGCTCCCAGTCTTTGATGGCCGCTAGCATGTGGTTGTTTGTAATGGTTAGGTCAATGTTGCTTGATCCTCTGTTGCTTTGAAAGGTTGCCCTTGCACTATCCTCATTTATAATGTGTAGCTGATTGTAAGTTAGGAACTCTTCCAGTGCTTTCCCCCTGGGGTTAGTCTTGATGTCGTGCCACGTTGTTGAACGGGAGTTGCTGTCGATCGCTAATAATAGTTTTCCTCCTTTGGTGAATTTCAATATCCTTTCGACTGTTTTGATGTTGTTGTCTATTGGCTCATTGTAGTCGAAGTACACGCTAGAAGCGTAAAAGCTTAAGTTTTGGTTGTTTATCTCCAGGAGTACTGCGTCATTGACTGACAGTTGCGTAATCAGTAGAGCATCTATTGCATTGTCTTGTATTATTATTGCTGCTCTTCGTTTCCCTTCTCCGTAGACAAATATTCTGTATCCTTTTGTGATCCCTGTAAGTTTGCCTTGGTATTGGTACGGTTCTTGAACGAGTGCCATCGCTATTTTGTCTGTAGATATCATCTGCATTGAGTTTGCTTTTGCCGCCTTCGAGTGTTTTACGTTTACTTGATAGCATTTTATTTGCTGTGATATTTGGTTGTTACTTCCTCCTCTTTTTTGCGTCAGTGGAACTGCCATGTTAATAGGCAGTGCTTCGCTTGTACTGTACTTCTCTAAGACCGCGCGTAGACCGGGGCATTTTTTATCTAATGAAGAGTGAGAAGTATCGTGTTTAGTAGTGTGGATGTGTTTATTGTGCGTGGTGCTGTTGTTGTACTTGTACTCTGTTTTGTTGGCAGTACAGTCCTTCAAACTGTGTCCTCCTGAGCACAGGGGGCATGATTCCTCTTTCTTGCATTCCCGGAAGGTGTGGTTGTATCTGCTGCAGC
>Ga0131853_10012188_pt1 | contig 15743 bp, 11 predicted proteins | sample TergutLab28metaG_FD_92764 | JGI IMG/M metagenome (GOLD analysis project Ga0131853, IMG submission 92764) | Labiotermes labralis P1 segment gut microbial communities from Petit-Saut dam, French Guiana - Lab288 P1 (version 2) (version 2) | ecosystem: Host-associated > Arthropoda: Insects >...
CAAGGATGAAGCGAAATAAGTAATCTACTCAGTTAAGTTTAAACTGAGTATCCAACTTTATCAGAGCCAATACTTACGATTTCCTCAACGCCGCATCAATCATCTCCTCGGTAACATCAAAACTGCCCGCAGCAACCTGTGCCTCCTCCAGCGTTGGTCTTCTGCCAAGCTCATCAGCCAGCTCGCGAATCTTGCGCCTCCGGTATTGCCGTGCAGACTTGGCATTAGCCTGACAGGTCGTTGAACAATAGCGCTTGGTATACCTGCGCTCTCCCATGGCCTCAAAGACCTCTCCACAATGATCACAGACCCCAAGCTTGCCTAGGGAGGCATCAGCAGCAAAGTCCATCCAGAACCGCTCCAAAAGGTTGTTATAGGCCAAACCGAATAATCCGTCATACCAGTCATGGTAGACCCTGTGGGTGTGTAGCAGTATGAGCGCTCGCACCAAGTGCGCGATTAACAACCTGGCTAATGGTGCAGTCTCATCATTTTCAACCATGTAGCTAAATGATGCATAGGCAACGGGAACCATTGTGGAGACATCGACCCCGTCAGGCACTGCCGCAACGCGTAGCGAGGAGTGATTCCAGAGTCCATGGCCGCGAGTGTTCCATCGGGTGTGGAACGCAAGTTCAGGGCAGGAGCCATCGACCGTAGGAAGGAAGAGACGATTCTCCTCCTCTTCTGAAAGCTCAAGTATTTCCCAATAAGGGCTGTCGATGCTGTCAGGGTAAAAGCTTGAACACTGCCAAATCAGTTCGTCTTCTTCTGTGCCTGTATACAAGGTGAAGTAAATTGCATCATCAAGCGAATCAGAGTAAGCGCGGCCAAGAAGATATGATTGAATTCTGATGGCGAGGTTCAACGCCTTAGCCGCATCGTTCCAACAGCGTTCTGGCTCCATGATATGGTCAGCCTGAATATAACCAGACTCCTCATTGAAGGAGCCAAACAGTGGGCCTGTCAATTCAGCAAGATTGATCAAGGACTCGTAATCAAGATAGTCCCGGTAATCATCAGGTATCACAAAGGAAGAGAACTGGTTAAAGGCAATCCAATCCTTTTCCAACAAAGGCAACTGCTCCGGAGCAACTATGTTTGCAAAGCCTATATAGAGTTGGTTTTGGTTAATCTCCGCTCTCTCCTTGACCTCGCTCTCACTGAATTTGAACGACAGGAGTTCTGAATTGTAGTGTTCATCAACCATCTCACCATCAAAACCAAAGCCTACCTCAAACGTGCAGCACACTTGCCCTGACCTCGGGTCGAATGAGTAACGCATTCTGTGCCTCCTGATTACTTGCTAAAACTGAATATACTGTAAAAACCACCTTTTACAGTATGACAATACATGATAGATTGTCATAAGTCAACTACAAAAATGACTAAAAGAAAGGAAGCGATAGTGACAGACACCATCCACCAGGTGGTCACCCAAAGCCAAGAGCCGACGCCAACGGAGGATTCTCCCAAGGCGTGGATTACCATAGCCGAGCTTCAGGAACACTTTGGCATCGGGAGAACCACCGCCTACAAATGGGCAGGGGAGCTACCGTCAGACGTGTGTATGCGTATTGGCTCCAAGAAGCTTCTAATCAACGAGCGAAAGCTGATCAGTTATTTGGAACGGAAGGGGCGGCAGAATGTGTTGCGTTAATGCGGGGATTGGGCTCCCGCTGAGGAAGGTGCTTGCTTTTCGACAGGTTATTATCCCCGTGTCATAGACGCGGGGAAAAGTTCTGGCAAGCAATGGATATGGCTAGCCTTCCGACTATCCATATCCGCCTTCTCCTTGCCAGCAAAGGGGGATCGCCCATGAGAGCGCGCAGTGAACAGGTGAACCTCAGGCTCAATCAGAAGGAGATTCGCCGCCTTGATGTACTTGCCCGCCGCTGCAATCTGACCCGCTCGGCATACCTCCGTCATCTAATCAACGGCATGGTTCCTAAGGAGGCTCCTCCAACCGACTACTACCGGATGATGCGAGAGATTCATGCCATTGGCAATAATCTGAATCAACTTGTCCACCGTGTCCACTGTACTGGCGAGCTGGACGTAGTCCGCATAGAGGCAGCAATCAGGGAGCTCCGACAGTCAATCCAAGTCATCACCAAGGAAATAATTGAACCTGCGAAACACCAAAATGTCATTCTGAGCGGAGCGAGCGCAGCCGAAGAATCTAGTGGGGGAGATCCAGGTTTCAAGGAGTCTTTGTTCGGAGAATGCTTTCATGAGGAGAGTCAATAATGGCAACCACAAAAATCTGGAAAGTAACTGGCTCCTTACCCAAGCTCATAAACTACATCTCAAATCCCGACAAGACTGCGGGAGGACTATTGATCACCGGCGTCAACTGCTCACTGCAAACCGCCGTGATGGAGATGGAAGCCGTCAAAACACAGTACGGCAAGAACAGCGGCACCACCGCATTCCACGCCTACCAATCATTCGTCGAAGGGGAAGTGACTGCGATGACAGCTCACGAGATTGGAGTCAAGCTCGCAGAGAGCCAACTGGGCAACAGATTCCAAGTCCTCGTCTCAACACACACTGACCACGAGAACCATATCCACAACCACTTCATGTGGAACTCCGTTTCGCACACTGATGGTCTACGATACAACCATGACAAGGCGGTATATCGTTCCTTCCGAAATGAAAGTGACCGCCTCTGTCGCGAACACAAGCTGAGTGTCATCAAGCAGCCGAGTAGCCATAAAACGAAAAGCTATGACGCCTGGAATGCCGCAAAAGAAGGCACACCCACTGTTAGGGAATCGAGGCACCTCAATTCAAGTAAGCATCCTGTACTGCCGCAACAAGTTATGCACCAGATTGGTAAGAGGGTAGAAGAATTCCCCTACCAAGGACTAATCCGCCAGCATTACCACTATTCGTTGCTGATAATGGCGTACTCAACTATCCCCGCCAAAAGACTAAACCCAAACCTAAACTCCGAAGTTTTGATGCTGGAGATTATCCTACGCCAAACCGAGATGCTTATCACCAACACACTAGACACCATCACCAAGTTGTTGGAGTTCAAGCTCCAAAAACAGCAAAGAATCCCACTTCTTATCAAGGAACGAAGCAGGCTCTACAGAATTATCGCCAAGGGGGACAATGCTATAGAGACTGCCGAGGCACGTCAACGCCTCAAGGAAATCGGTTGTGAACACAAAGTGCTACGAACCCAAATCCGCGATTGCGATGATATCGAACAACGAGAGGATATCTTGGACGAACGAATCAAGGAACATACTTCGTTACTAAGAGGCCGAAAACTAGATAGAAGGCAGGGAAGATGAAAAGAAAATGGAGTGAATAAGCAGAGTCCAGGCTATGGAAAATCGGTACAATAAAAGCGCCTAATAAGGAAGCGAGGGATGCAATGAAGCACCCACAACCTGGGATAGATTATGACCCTTCGTCTGCAGATGACATCGTCTACTATGCCTTGAATCTCCAGGGATCAACATTGCGAAAAGAGCTGGAAATTCCCAAAGATGTGAAGTTTGAACGAAAAGGAAAAGGGGGTTTTGGCGAATCAGTTGAGTACTACTACTTCGGTTATGAACCTAATTCAAAGCAGGCTCCTGATTTTGAGGAAGTCGGTATCGAACTGAAGGTGACACCTCTCAAGGTGATTAGAGGTGACAAGGAGGTTCCTAAGGAGCGTCTCGTTATAACGATGATTAACTACATGACAGTTGTAGAAGAGAGATTCGAGACCAGCAGCTTATATCAAAAGATCAACAAGGTGCTCTTGATGCACTACCTACATGACGACGAAACAGATCCTTTCGATTATCAATTCAGACTCGTTCACCTTTGGTCAGTCCCAGCCGAGGATTATCCGACGATAAAGGAGGACTGGGAATTCATAGTCAACAAGATCAGGGATGGACTAGCTCATGAATTGTCTGGTGGTGATACGAACTACCTGGAAGCCACGACAAAGGCAGCAGATAGCAGTGTTACGCGAGAGCAGCCCTTCTCAACGATTCCAGCGAAACCACGTGCTTTCGCATTGAAGTCCTCGTATATGAGGATGGTCGTTGACAAAGCCAAAGACATGCAGTCTATAACGCGAGACGAAGACCAGACTGAACTCGGCTTAGATCAGCTGGTCAAGTCCAGCACTAAGCAATACATTGGGATGATAGACAAAGACCTCTGCAAATTGCTAGGCGTTGATTATGACCCCAGCAACAAGAGCCTGTGGGTTAATCTTACATATCGTATGCTTGGAATCACAAACAACAGATCCTCGGAATTCATGAAGGCCAACATCACTGTCAGGTCGATTCGAAAAGAATTGAACGGCAGAATTGTGGAGAGTCTGTCGCTAACACCTTTTGAGTTCAAAGACCTTGCCAGTGAATCATGGGATGACTCGGAACTCAATAGTTATCTAAGCGAAACCAGATTTCTTTTTGCCGTCTATAAATCTCACGGTAATTATTACAAATTTGCAGGCTGTTCGTTCTGGAACATGCCAACCACGCTGCTCGATAAGACTGTACGAGCCGGTTGGGAAGAGATACAGGGTACCGTAGTCTCTGGAGTTCAATTCACGAAAACTGTTTTGAATAGCGGGAAGTTCTTTTACAAGAACAACCTCCCCAAGAAAAGCGATAACCCAGTCATCCATATTCGACCGCATGCTCAACGAGCAGCCTATCTTTTTGCAGACGGGACAGAGATTGGCAATGTTCAGCGCGATGCCTCAGAGTTGCCAGATGGTCAGTGGATGACAAAGCAAAGCTTCTGGCTCAATAATGAGTTCATCGCCTGGCAGGTACCCCTCCTGAACGATTTGTGACGTTATCGAAAAAGATGGTTGATCATTTCGTGAAGATCGGTTAGAATCAACATGATGTAAATCGATTAACTGAGGAAGAATGACAAAAGAGCCCATAAAAGTAGTTGAGCTGTTCGCAGGAGTCGGGGGGTTTCGCCTTGCACTTGAGGGCAATCCAGCTGACGATGATTACGGCAAACGAGGCTATGAGGTGGTTTGGGCTAATCAATGGGAGCCGCCTGGAACTAGATCACGCCAGTTTGCTTTTGATTGCTACACTCAGAGATTCGACCCGAATGCTGATTATCCGGAAAGACACTCGAATCTGGATATTGCGGCTGCCTTGGATATGGCTGAAAATGGGGAAATGGATATACCTGACCATGACCTACTGGTTGGCGGATTCCCTTGTCAAGACTACTCTGTGGCAAAGCCGCTGTCACAAGCTGTTGGCCTAGAGGGAAAGAAGGGTGTTCTTTGGTGGGAGATATATCGACTGCTCAAGATGAAGACTCCTAAGTATGTCCTATTGGAGAATGTAGACAGGATGCTCAAATCCCCCGCCTCTCAAAGAGGGCGGGATTTTGCCATCATGTTAACATGCCTTGCAGGTCTAGGATATTCAGTCGAATGGAGAGTCATCAACGCCTCCGAATACGGCTTCCCGCAACGAAGACGTCGGGTCTTCATCTACGCAGAAAAGGATAGTGCCAGGTGGGACTTATGCGAGCGAATCACGACAACCGGGGTGATGGCTGAATCATTCCCCATTTTTCAAAAAGATAGTGGCTTCGATGAGTTCGAAATCAACCCGGATCCGTATCAGATTACACAGTTCTTTGGCTTTGGCGACAAGGTTTCCAAGTTCCAAGATGCTGGTGCCATGCAATCCTTCAAAGTGTGCACCAGACGCACTGAGCCGGTATTCTCGGGTAAAACTACCACGCTGAGTGAGATTCTCTTCGATGAAGAAGATGTGCCGGAGGAATTCTTCATCAACAATGGTTCGCTTGAGCGATGGAAATACCTAAAAGGTGCAAAGAGCGAAGCGAGAACGAATAAACAGACTGGTCATAAATATAATTATGCCGAAGGTGGCATGTCTTTCCCTGATAAACTCGACCAACCTGCCCGGACTATACTCACAGGAGAAGGAGGGAACAGCCCTTCAAGGTTCAAGCATATCATCTTGACTAGCAGTGGTAGGTATCGCAGGCTCGTTCCAGAAGAACTGGAAAGGTTACAGGGCTTTCCGGATGACTGGACAAACACAGGCATGACCAACAATAACAGAGCTTTTTGCATGGGCAATGCACTGGTGGTAGGGATTCCCGAACGTATTGGCCAAGTCCTAAGAGAACGACATCAAAAGGCGTAACTCATGACCAACACTGCGAAGAATAAATCGATGCAGGGAAACAAACGACGTGACACCAATCCGGAATTGAAAATGCGGAAACTACTCCGAGAGGCTGGCTATCCCGGCTACCGACTCCAGTGGAAGAAGGTTCCAGGGAGACCGGATATAGCCTATCCTGGCCGAAAGATTGCTATCTTTGTCAACGGTTGTTTTTGGCATAGATGTCCTAAGTGTGATTTGCCTCTCCCGAAATCAAATCAAGAATTCTGGAAAGCCAAGTTCAAACGAAATATCGAACGAGACAATAGAAAGATTAATGAGCTTGAAGCACTGGGTTGGAAAGTGTTTATTATCTGGGAGTGCGAACTGAAGGATGACGGAAAACCCAAGATGATAGAGTATGCGTTCTTAGACATAGCAAGCAGAGCAGGCACAAGTCAGCACTTGAAAAACAATCATAGCTGATACTAGTGAGGATGAAATGAGAGAATAGTGTCAACATGACTAATAGAGCGGGTAATAACTGCAGCGCAGAGGAAGGAGGCTCGGGAGGCTTTTGGAGCGCCCAAAGGTATGAGATTCTTTCCGGTTTAGCAGAAATACATCCAGTGCTTGCTGACCTCTATAAGAACACCATCGATCAATTGTCAATACCGCCTACAAAAGTGAGCAGAGTGGTTCGATTCATGCTGATTTGCCATTGTATGCGAGAGCTGATTAATGTTTTGCCTGACGTATTAAAAGATGTTACAGACTTCTCTATTGGTGGTCGCGTCGATGAGTCGGAAGCAAGGAAGCGACTACTTGCAGCATATCAAAAGCTGAGTTTGGCAAAACAGCAGGAGCCACCAGAACTACTAAGTGCGAGTATTGATTCACAAGCATCTGGAGCGACTCGCGAAGTCTCAGATGAGCTGCTGCTCGCATTAGAAGAATGGGCAGGAATACAGCAAGCAATCTCACTAAATGAATCAACGAGAGACTCGGCGGCTGCACTAGGAAGAATAAACGTGAATGACCCATCATTAAGAGCTTGGAAAAACAGTGCAAAGTTTTTTAGGTATCGCGGGCATCTAGATAGAGGAAAAATGTCCACAATCGGTTCAGAAATAAGTGTTCCATCAGACGAAGATATTATTAATAACCTAGAAGTAATAGAAAGCTATCTCGACTATCGCATAAAAGGCTTCTTCAAAGTCCTTGAGGAAATATCTGAGCTAGTCGAAAAGGCAAACAAGAAGGACGTTGCGGTACCGGCAGATATCTTAATTCGTCTTAGTAACAACCAAGTGAGAAGAGTTTTTTATAGCAAGTTGGAAAACCCAAACTGGGTTGCGCAATTAAACAACTTTAGAGCCTTTGATAATCCGCCAGATATAGAGGTAGATTCCGAAGGGAATCACTACTACCCTTTTTGGCCTGAATTGGAATATCTTGTAAAGATGAGTTCAGCTGCGAGTAGCGAGGTTGCCGATGTATTGCTTGTACTCCCTGATAGCACGAATCCGCACATTATTCGCTCAATTATTGATGCAGCCTCGGCGATGGAACCCGTAGACATGTCAAGGATTGCTGAGAAAGTTTATAGGTGGCCAGACGATTACGGCTTCCGATATGTTGATGGTGACAGTGTCATTAGATTGCTTGAAGGCTTGTTTGATAACGGATTCTTCAAAGAAGGGAGAAGACTCGCTAACTATTTCTTGGAGCCTATGCCTGGAGTAGGTGAGCCAGCATTTGGTACGTCAGAACCTCGTTCAAGAATAGAGGACTATAGGTATCGTGACGTTATCGAGGTAGTCGCGCCAAGACTTGGTGCTGCTGCCGTGCCTGCAATTTCAAACTGGTTGGCCGTGTATCAGCAACACTCGGGTGCTTATCCGGAAGAATCAGGTAGAGACTATAGTGTGTACTGGCGACCATCAATTCAGCACGAGGAGGGCCGTGTGGCTCATGAAATCGGCGATTCTTTAGTGGAGTCGTTGGATAGGTGCTTGAGAGAGGAACTCCTAGGCCGACAAGACCATTTGAAATCGTGCATTTCGTGCAATCAACCGCTCATTCGGCGAGTTGCAATCCATTCACTAACTGCCGCATTAAGCAATTTCGAAGATGGTGATTGCAAAAGAGAAGACCTTATTATGGAACAACCGAATATAGTCGCAGTTGCTAATGAGCTTTTATCAAATGGTGAATTTTTGGACCGTATATACAGTAGTGAGTTTTTACTGTTTATTCAACAATGTGGACAGTTCAAGGACGTTTTTGATTTCTCAGCCTTATTATGCGAAATTCGAAAAGGGCCTCCATACTATCGCGATTTACTAATAGATGAAGGTAACAGTGTGTATATCAAAAGATGGCAACACCGTTATCTGACCGCTGTGGGTAGTGCTAATCTCCCAGAGGACTTGGATGTGCAGCTTGCATTACTTGATGGAGAGCTTGGAACTCTTGACATAGAAGATCTTGGGGAATCTGCCTATATCATCAAAGACTCTTTTGGTTCCCAGAATCCCATCAGTATCGAAGAGATGCGAAGCATGACTTTCGACGAGTTACTTGAACATCTCAAGAGCTGGCATCCAGAGGACGGTATTTGGGGCAGTAGTCATCGCGGACAAGGATATGTGCTGGCCCAATTAGTTGCCGAGAAGCCAGGAGTGTTTATAGCGCGACACAAGGATTTACAGATGCTACGGCCTACATATCTTCGTGCAGTAATTGATGGGATAGCAGCGGGTATCAATAGTGGATTGAGTGTTGATTGGGATACTGTTTTAAAACTATGTGAGTGGGTGATAGGACTCGGACATAATGCATATGAGGATTACGAAGGAAGTGAGTCCGATGATGATAGATCATATTCGGATACCCTATATTCAGTTCTCAGGTTGGTTGAACTCGGCTTAAAGGTAAACGAAGAAGAGGGATTCTCGGAGAATTGTCTGCAGGGTTTAGTGACGACACTGTGCGTACTCATGGAAGACTTGGATCCAGAAGAAGAGAACTTGGATGCATATGGTGGCTCTTGGAGTCCCTTAATGCTGTCATTAAATGCTATTCGTCCAAAAGCTATTAGGTATGCAATTAGAGTACTATATCGCTTCCAGAATCATTCGGAGACAGACAAGCTACTTGGAGCCTTGGACAATCATCTTCCTGACAAAGATAACTTTTTGTCAATAGCAGCGTCTTGTGGTGAGGGTCTTGCTAAACTCTATGACGTAAGACCAGATTGGGTAATCAAAAGGCTAGATAGGCTGATAGGTACAAATGAATCCTTCACGCCAGCTCAACAAGTGTTGTTCTCCACGGCTTTAGCCATTCAGAGACCACACCACTTTTTGCTGTCCGTTTATAAGCAACGCATGCTGGAAATAGTACTTGCTGGAAGCGATGTCGATTATCTTGTTGGTTGGAATCAGGATAAAGGAAAGACACTTCTTCAGTATATTGGGGAATGGATTATCTGGCTGCTCTTTTGGGGCAAGATCTCCAGGGAGGATGAACTTGTTGAAGCTTGGTTCAATCAGGCTAAAGTTGAAGTTAGAGCAAGGGTGATGGCAGAGTTTTCTCATGCATTTGCATTCAATAATGGATTCGATGAACAGCACCTAGAGGCAGCGAGAAAAATCTGGGATTGGAGATTTAAACAGGCCGAGAGCGACCCAGGCGATGAACTTGAGTTGGAAGGGTTCTATTGGTTGGTTTCCAGCGGACGGTTTGAATGGAATTGGTGGTTACCAAAGTTAGCCTATTTAACCTCGCTTATACCGGAAATAGAACTGACACCAAACATTGGAGATAAGCTGGCAGAAGCTTCCAGTTTTGATGCACTAACAGCATTTCAAGTTATTAAGAATCTCTTTCCTGTATTAAAGGCTAAACAGCATTACAGATACTATGATGTGATCAACAATGCAGTTCCTGTCGTGCTGGCGAAGGCGCTGACTTCCGGAAACGATGATTTGGTTAAGCAATCAACCTCATTATTAGATGAGTTTGGACGAATAGGTTTTATTGAGATGAAAGATCAAGTTGACTCAATAATCAGAGGGTATCAACCACCAAATGAGGGATAGGAGGGATACGTGACCGAATCGCTTAGGGACCTCGGGAGTCTTTCCGATGATGAGATAATTGCACGACATGATAATGTAGTATGACACACAGTTTTAACTCCGAAGCATTATCCTGATGAGTCAGCGCGGCGATATGCTAATCGTATTAACTCTTCAATGCTTCGGTGCACCGTAGCTATTAGTGTAATGACCGCCGCTATTTTACTCTGTACTATTGCATATGTTTCCATCGCTTATTGTCGAGAAAAAACAAAGAACGCCCTACAGTATCAGCCAAAAGGAGAAGGAAAGTTGATGATTCTCTAAAAACCAAGCAAAATGTCCTATAACCCTGATGTTTTGAGCCGTTAGGTTTTGAGAAAGCTGCACCGATTGCCCACTTATTGCCCACTTGGCTATACTTGCCCCAAAATCAAACCAGGCCAGAAGCCTCAAAAACAGCCTCTGACCTGCGAATTCTTGGTCGCGGGGATTGGATTTGAACCAATGACCTTCGGGTTATGAGTTCGTCTAAGTGTGTATTTCCGTGTTCATTAAACGCTGTTTACGTCACGTTTTTGCAGGTCAGGCGTGCGTTCGTGTTCATCTGTGTTTGTTGGCGTGCAACCGCACTGTGATAGTTCTGTGATAGTAGGGTGATAGTAAGTAGACACCGTTCAGCAAGAGCCGCCTTGATGGTCAACACTGAGGCGGCTTTTTTGCTCCTCTGGGTTCATACTGGCTACTGCCCTCTTTGAACTTGCACCAGAATAATCAATGCTGCTATACTAACGGCGTGATGCCCGTCCTGTGAATCGGGCGCACTTTATCGTTTAGGAGACGCTGGAGAACCCTCTAGCGTCTCTTTGACTTACGGCGAACCCGTCGCCACACCCTCAGCCCGAGCTCAGCCGCCGCAATCACCGCTGCAACAATCGCTGCAATGGCTGCTGCTATGAGCAAGACTTCAGGCATAAGCAATCACCTCCTCTCAAGTGGAGGTGCGCCCGGCAACGAACACCACGCCAAGAGAGATTGTACACCAGCTTCAGACACTCTGAGCTTCCATATCAGAGTTGGTAGGCTTTTCCATAGTCTTGGCTTGCCCCACTGTCTGAGCTTTCCACAGGATGGCACCCCAATATGCCAAATCCTGTGGAAAGGTTGCTCTTGAAGACAGTGGGGCGCTCTTTAAGCCAAGGCTGTTGAAAAGCTGGGCAAGCTCCACAAGTCAAACAGGCTCATAGATGGTATACATGATGTCTGTATCATGTGGACATGATGTAACAACCATGTCAGCGTGAGGGACATGAGGGCTGTTGGGTCTTAGAACACACTGCGAGTTGACTCACAACGGTCAGGCCGTCCTCGCTAGGGCTCGGAGTTCGTCACTGCACATCATCTTCCAGCCCCATGAGAAACACACAAAACTGACAGAATGTATACCAGAGGGTGGGGGGGTGGGTATATGTGGATAGGGTGGAGAAGTGGAGATGTGGAAGTACCCCCGAGAAAATTTCCTGCTTAATAAAACTTGCTAGAGAAAGGAGCAAGCCATGATAGCTGCTCCGCCTAGTTTAGAGACATAGTAGATATAGGGTATCCAGCCAAATATAGCAACTACTTGAGCTCAGTGTCCTGTCTAAATAGTAGGCAGTTTCACCGCGATAAAAGTTGGGATGAATAGCAGGCATCAATAGCTGGCTCATTGCCGTAGCTTACTGTGTGCTCCCTTGGGTCTCTGCTGTCATGTAGCTCTAGGCAAGAGCCATGCTGTGATAGTATATGAACTGCCAGACAACTGAATACTCCGCAACGATTATGTCTGAGGGCATCTGCCTGAATCTGACATGCTCGTTGCGTGACTGGTTGTCTGGCGACATAGGGTGGATGCCCTTTCTTGTAAGCCATCGGGGAAAGGCAGTCTTCCTAATAGTGTAAAAATAGGAGGAATCATGAAGTATTGCCCAGAATGTGGAACCAGCGTCGAGGGTCAGAAGTTCTGCTCGGAGTGCGGCTATAAGCTCGGATACATAACAGCACCGAAAGAGCCAAAGCTACCTGCTGTTCCACCTCCCCCAGAAGAACTGTCTAAGCCAACAATACAGCCACAGCAACCGGCAGCAGTACAACAAGAGCCAATAGCAACACAAGAGGTTGCAGTCGATACGGCACAACCTGAGCAGCCACAGCCGCCGCACGAAGATAGTCAGACTCCCAGCATCAATCTGCCACCACCGAGCGGTAGTCCTGCTGAAGAGTTTATCCAACAGCAGCAAGAGGGTGACAATCCCCCGCTTGCGACAGATTCCTCATCCTCTCCAGATTACTTGCCTCCTCAAGATGAGTTCACCGACTTCTATGCATTCGCTAAAGCTCCAGTGCTCAGAACATGGAAGACCTCTGTGGGTTTTTCTTTATTGGCAGTTTTTATCGGATTCCCTGTAGTGGTGTTGCTATTGAATATGATTTCGCTACCGTTTAGTTTCATCTCCAGTGCACTTCCAATCGTAGTGGCTCCATGTATCTTCTCTGTGCTGATAATTATATATGCTGCAAAGTTTTATCCATCATATTTCACGGATAAGCCGAAGTTTAAGTCGAGTAGGGTAATCTCATTTTTGAATCTTCTCTTTGGCTCGGTCATCTTTGGTGTGCTGTGGAACAGTAGCCTCACCAAAAAAGTCGAAGGCAGGTCACACAAATATCTGGTTGGTCTGACTATCTTTTTTCTATTCTGGATGGTTATTGGCGTACCAGCTGGGATGTTGCTTGGAGTAGGTTCCACGAGTCAGCCACAGTCTAGTTCACCAGCAAACCGGATACACCCAGACAACTCGGTTGTTGAAATAACAGGTAACAGCTCGGCTGAAACGACAGGCATGAGAACCTATATCGACAATGAAACAGGTGCTACATTTCGAGTACCGCCAGACTGGGTTGAAGCGCCACTTACTCAAGATGGAACCACTATTGACATTAAATTCTTCTACAGCCAGGAGAGATATGAAGAACTAGTGGTAATGTATGGGAGCTTTGACCTCTGGAGCCAAATGACAGAAGCTGAGGTAGCAGGCCTGAAGCCCTCGGATATAGATACTTTCTTTTATACCAAATCTGAATTTGCTGAGATTGTCAGTGTGCCAGCCAATGAGTTAGAAATGGTTACTATTGGAAATAATTCCTTTTATAAGTGCACTCCAAGCGAGTATAGTGACCTTGCCCAATCCGTAGTTGTGTTGTTTTGTATAGATAATGGATTCCTTTATACCCTATCGTTTTTGGGCTACGACCAGCATTTTGGAGATTTTGAGACCCTTGCTGCCAGCTTGGTGTTTTCTTCATAATTCTTCTTTGCCTTTAAGCCGTAGAAATTGTCTAATAGATACCAAGATTGCAGAAAGTGGATAAGAGAGAAATCGAAATCAGTCACGGTAAGCTTTCCCAGCAATGGTGGGGAAGTCGCCGCACGTACCGGGGTGCTCGTTACTTTATAGCAGAAGACGGCACCCGCTGGCGGCAGTCTCGCTGGGCTGTTTTAGTCAGCAGTGAAAAAAGAGGCTTTCAACAGATAGAGAGAATGCCTTCTAGCAGGAATAAAAAAACTCTTAATCCTCCAAAGACACGCAACGAAAAGATGGCGGCATTGATGCGACGAATGCAAATTGGCGAAGAAGCAGGAACTGGCTGGGACAAGATAGTTAGCAGCTGCGAGTCACAGCAGTTGCCAGCTCCTAAGATGCTGCTGTACCCAGAAAACACTATCGTAAAGTTGTACCCAGCTACACCGTTTTCAGGTATGAGTCGCGAAGATAGACTGAGAGCTTGCTATCAACATGCAGTGTTGAAGTATGTTCAAGACGACCCAATGAGCAATAGCTCTCTGCGTGAGAGGCTGGGCTTGGAGCCCACTATGATGTCGAAAGTTTCACGAATAATAAAAGAGGCCATAGAGGCTGGTTTAATTAGAAAGTTGGAGCCAGATACGGCGCCAAAACTTATGCGATACATTCCAGTCTGGGCGTGATTTTACTTGACGGTCACTTGACGATTCTAGCGTTTTTGGGAATGTCTCAATACTAAACAGCAGGTAAAGCGGCATATGGACTGTTACGATAAGCCTGTTTTACTTGACGGTCATTTGCTGATATGACTTTAATGGTGCCATTGAGGTCATGTTGCGGTCGCGTTATTATCGCATCAAGCTCGCATTGTGCAGTTTGAAATCCAACGAGCTTTCGTGCTCTGTTGCAATACGGAGGCTACTTTTCTTCTCGTCCAGCACCTTGCTTGAAAGCTTTAATACCCTTCTTGGTTAGCTTGAAGTCCTTGTCAATCCATCGACTGAGCCTCTGCTCAAGCTTGGAGCGATTTGCATCCTTAAATGAATACTTAACTTCAAATGCATACTCGTAAATCCTCTAGAAAGCTTTTAGCTTGGTAGTAGGCTTCTCTAGCACGTTTTTGCTGCTCTGTTATCTTTGCATTATTAGATTGCAAACGGCATTCGTCACTACAATAGAGCTTCTTGTTGCTTGTTTCAGTGCTACGCACGATGATGCTGTTGCATTTTATGACGTGACAAGGGGACGGGGCGTTTGTCACCTTGGGGTGGCAAACGCCCCGTCCCCTTGTCACCCACTCTGTTGACCTGCCCGTTCTCTTGTGCCACAACTTGTATGCTTGGAGCAGACCTCCCCAGAACAGAGTGGGTATATACTCGGCTAACAGTTTCCACAGTTTGCTACACGATAAAGCAAAGGAGGGCACACTATTATGTCGTGGTTCAAGAAAAGGAAAAGCGAGCCTGTGTCTATCGCTAGTTCACTTATCAAAGGTAGCGGGGGTCGCTGTCCTCTATGCAATGCCGATCTTCAGTCAATCGTTAACAACGAGGCTAAGCCAGTTTACGACGTTTTTCGTATGATGGGTCCAATAGGAGCAAGCGTAACAATGGACACAGCAAGAGAGCAGATAATCACTGCAGGACTTGCGTGCAGTTGCGGAAGTGAAATCAAGAGCCTTTAGTAGCTGGCTTGCGACACAAGGGTGGGTGTTAAAGGGTTCGTATTACTTTGACACTTGGGGTGTCAAAGTTATACGGGCCCTTTAACACTCCAAAGTGGTGTACGTTCCCCGCCCCCTGTTGATACACAAAAAGGGGAGTTTGAAATGAACTTTGACAGTTCTGTGATAGTAACAGCGATTTTTGAACTTGAAAACAATCAGGCCAGAAGCGTATGTGCCTCTGACCTGCGAATTTCTGGTCGCGGGGATTGGATTTGAACCAATGACCTTCGGGTTATGAGCCCGACGAGCTACCAGACTGCTCCACCCCGCAAAGTTGTGGAAAGGACACTTTACTGCTTTGTTGTCATTTACGCAACCTGGTAAGAACATAAAATCAAAAAATTGAACAGGGGGACGGGGTTGGAATGGAACAGGGGGACGGGGTTAGTGTTCCAATTTGACCTTGGTCAAATTGGAACACTACCCCCGTCCCCCTGTTCCA
>Ga0131853_10012189_pt1 | contig 15742 bp, 15 predicted proteins | sample TergutLab28metaG_FD_92764 | JGI IMG/M metagenome (GOLD analysis project Ga0131853, IMG submission 92764) | Labiotermes labralis P1 segment gut microbial communities from Petit-Saut dam, French Guiana - Lab288 P1 (version 2) (version 2) | ecosystem: Host-associated > Arthropoda: Insects >...
AAGCAGGTGCCAGGCAAGTATTTATTATTGAAGAGCCTATATCTGCCGCTATTGGTGCAGGCATAGATATTGCACGGGCAAAAGGCAGCATGGTTGTAGATATCGGCGGAGGAACAACGGATGTTGCTGTTATATCCCTGGGTGGTTCTGTTCTCAGCTCCTCTATAAAAATTGCCGGTGATAATTTTGATGAAGCTATAATAAGATTTATGAGACGAAAACATAATACGCTGATAGGCGAGCGCTCTGCTGAAGAGCTTAAGATTAACATAGGTACTGTTTACGAGCGGACTGTTAAAGTTGCAATGGAAATACGCGGGAGAAACCTTCTCTCCGGTCTCCCTGTAAACATTACCGTAACCAGCGATGAAATGCAGGAAGCTTTGAGCGAGCCTGTGGAGACTATTATTAACACAGTACATAATATTTTAGAAAAAACCCCTCCCGAACTTGCTGCTGACATATCTGACCGCGGCATTGTTTTAACCGGCGGAGGCAGTCTTATATACGGTCTTGACAAGCTTTTAAAAGAACGGACAGGCATAAACACTATTGTTGCAGATAACGCCATCTCCTGTGTTGCTATAGGAACCGGAAAGTATGTTGATTATATAACCAGTGACAAAGTTCTTTCTGAAAAAAGGACTCGCAAGCTCATAATAAGGAGGTAGTTTATGTTAAGAGGTCTTTACACATCAGCTGTCGGCATGACCACTCAAATGAACCGTATGGACGTAATATCCAATAACATAGCTAATGTTAATAACAACGGATTTAAGAGGGATAGAGTAATAACACAATCTTTTACTGATGAATTCCTCCGAATGGTTAACCCTCAGCCGCAAGAGCCTAGTCTGCTTCCCTTTCATAATTCAATGCCTGTGGGCAGATTTTCATTGGGGCTTTTTGTTGACAATTTAGATACAGATTTTGCAGCAGGTTCACTAAGCACCACCGGCGGTAATCTTGATCTCGCCATAAACGGCTCCGGCTTCTTTGCTGTAAGCCACAATGGCAGCGAGCGCTTTATGCGTGACGGGGCATTTACACTAAACCAAGAGCGTATGCTGGTTACAAGAGACGGCATTCCGGTTCTGGGAATTGACGGTAATACCATAACCGTTCCCGATGGTGCTATTGGTATAAACCCTGCCGGCGAGATTTATGTTGACGGTGAACTTGTAGCAAGTATAAGACTAGTGGACTTTGAAAATCCAAGCCTGCTTAGAAAACATGGCGCTAATATGTGGACGGCTCTGGAAGGTGCTAATCAAATTCCATTCAGCAGCAGAGTTGAACAGGGTATGCTTGAATTATCAAATGTTAATATAATAAGAGAAATGGTTGAAATGATTGAAATTAGCAGAACTTATGAGGCTAATCAGCGGATGATTACAACAATTGACGGCACAATGCAGCTTGCTGCTAACGATATAGGCAGAAAATCTTAGATTTTATTGTACATAGATTAGTAACTGTTAAAAAAACATATATTTTAAACACAGCGCTTAGGAGGAAATTATTATGATGCGTTCTTTATGGACAGCTGCTTCTGGTATGAATGCTATGCAGATGAGCATAGATAACATTGCAAACAATATGTCAAATGTAAATACAACTGCTTTCAAAAGTGAGCGGGTAGAGTTTAAGTCTCTCCTTTATCAAACAATGCAGAGAGCTGATTTAGACCCGGCTAACACCGGCGGCCGCCCTGTTAATTTACAGGTTGGTTTGGGGGTCCGCCCTGTTGCTACTACAAGAATGTTTACTCAAGGTAATCTTTTACAAACACCTAATAATTTAGATTTTGCTATACAAGGCCCCGGTTTCTTTTCTGTGCGGATTTCTGAGGATGATGATATCACTATGTATACCAGAGATGGTTCATTTAAAATAAGCGTTAATGAGGCCGGTGAGATTATGCTTGTTACCAGCCAAGGTCTGCCTGTTTTAAGTACGGACGAAGAGCCTATAGTATTTCCTGAAGATGTTAGGATAAGCTCTATATCTGTTGACAGTGAAGGTAATTTTACGTTTTTAGACGCTGAGGGCGAGCTTCAAGATTTAGATATGCAGCTGGCTATTGTTCAGTTTTCTAATGTTCAAGGTTTAGAAGCTATGGGTTCTAATCTTTTCGCTGTTACCCCTGCCTCAGGTGAACCTGTTATGGAAGCTGACGGTGAAGTAGCTGAGAGAAGCGGCGTTGTTCAGGGTTATCTTGAGGGTTCTAATGTTTCCATGGCTGATGAAATGATTAACATAATATCTACCCAAAGAGCTTTTGATTTTAATTCAAGAGTTATTCACGCTTCTGATGAAATGCTTCAAGGTGCCGCTAATCTTAGACGATAATATACCTCTTTAGAAGTCAACAAAGTTGATTTCTAAAGGAGGTTACAGTTTAAATCTTTCATCTATTAGGAGGTTTCTATGGATATTAATATAGGTGGTATAGGAAATATGGGCGCTACGTCTTTTACGAGACAGGCCGCTGATATAAGCAGAGACGAGGCCAGAGTTTCTTCTTTCCAGGCTGAGCTTGAAAATGCCATGTCCTCCGGTGAAACCGACAGGATGAAAGAGGCCGCAAAAGCCTTTGAAGCACATTTTATAAATATGATGTTTAGGCAAATGCGCTCAACTGTAAACCATAATGAAGGCGGCATATTTGAAAGAAGCTCTACGGAAGAATTGTTTCAAGAGCTTTTAGACGAGCAGTTTGCAGAAATAGCCGCAGAGCGCGGCAGCTTTGGCCTGGCAAGGCAAATGTATGAGCAATTAAGGCGGGTATAGTTCGTATGGTTAATGATATTATTTATAGGTTAAAATTATATATATCCTTAGCAAATAGAGTTTTTTCAGAAAGCTCTATAAAACCGCTTAGTAAGTTTAAGATGATTCATTTTATATTTTTATCCCATGGTATCTTTGACAAGCAATTGCATATATAAAAATTGTGATACGGAGGCAGATCTCCGTAAATAGCTTTATATATTTTCAAAGAAAATGTAAAATCTTGGCTTAAAGAGCTTGACTAGCAGCTTAGGCTGTGATAGCATTTTAAAGTTAGCTGTAACTTACCAACATAATAATCATCCAGAGTTGGCTGAGGGATTTGGTCCTATGACGCCACGGCAACCATCGTAGTAGATATTTATTTGCTGCGAACGGTGCCACTTCCAACGGGTAATAGAGAATGTTCCTATCCCGGTAGATGAGTGAGAAGATTTGTAAACCTCTTCATCTTTATGGAGAGGTTTTTTGATTAGAGTTTACTATAAAGGAGATTTAATGTATGAATAAAAAAATATTTACATCAGAATCAGTTACTGAAGGCCATCCTGATAAAATCTGTGATCAAATATCTGATGCTGTGTTGGACACTATAATCGCACAGGACCCTGAAGGCCGTGTTGCCTGTGAAGTTTTGGCCACTACCGGCCTTGTTATAGTAGCCGGTGAAATAACAACTGACTGTTATGCCGATATTGAGGCAATCGCCCGCAGCACCATAAAAGAGATAGGCTATGACAAAGCTGAATACGGTTTTGACGGTAACTCTTGCGGTGTAATTGTTACTTTAGATTCTCAAAGCCCTGATATAGCTATGGGGGTAAATCAAGCTCTTGAATCCAGAGGCTCTGCTGACGCTGACGACAGAGGCGCAGGTGATCAGGGTATTATATTTGGCTATGCCATTAATGAGACCCCTGAATATATGCCCATGCCCATAGTTTTAAGCCATCAAATCACTAAAAAGTTGGCTGAGGTAAGAAAAAACGGCACTCTTTCCTACTTGCGCCCTGACGGTAAATCTCAGGTTAGCGTCGAGTATATTGACAATATCCCCAGGAGAGTTAGCGCGGTGGTTGTAAGCAGCCAGCACTGCGAAGAAATCTCTCACGAGCAAATAGAGAGGGATATAATTGAAAAAGTTATAAAAACAGCAATTCCTGCAGAGCTTTTAGATTCAGGCACAAAATATCTCATAAACCCAACCGGGCGTTTTGTAATAGGCGGCCCTATGGGCGATACGGGGCTTACCGGCCGAAAAATAATAGTAGACTCCTACGGTGGTTTTGGCCGTCACGGCGGCGGAGCTTTTTCAGGGAAAGACCCTACAAAAGTTGATCGCTCCGGCGCTTACATGGCTCGTTACGTGGCCAAGAATATTGTTGCTGCAGGCTTGGCGCATGAATGTGAAATTGAGATAGCCTATGCCATAGGTGTAGCCCGCCCTGTGTCTGTTTATGTAACCACAAGGGGCAGCGGCGTTATTCCTGACTTTGAGATAGAGAAACTTATATTAAAGTATTTTGATCTTAGGCCCTCTGCTATTATTAAAAAATTGGATCTGAGAAAACCGATTTACAAAAAAACCGCCGCTTACGGGCATTTTGGCCGTAATGATTTAGACTTACCTTGGGAAAAGCTTGATATGGTAGATGTGCTTAAGGCGGAGATTTCTTAGTATCGTAATATCGCCTCTTCTTAAGGAGGTTTTAGATTGAGGGAAAATGTAAAACCTTTGACTGTTTTTTTAGCAATCGCGTGGCTCATATGGATGCTGATTTTTTTACCGGATCTAATAAGGACACAGCGGATAATAAGAGAACTGTCGGTTAGACATGCCTACACCAGCGTTTATGCGATTACTGTAAATTATATGGGCGATTCTTTTATGTTTTCTATAGAAGATGACCCGGATATTTTTGAAAATGTAAAACAGATGCTTAGGCCCTATCGCAGAAATCCGGTTATATCCTCTTCACTATCTGAATCCGACTGGTGGGAGGTAATAAATATGGAGCAGTCCTGGCAAGAGGTTTTAGAGATTATCTATTACTTTAGCCAACAAGGGGAGCCTAACTATTTCACTGCCAATGTTTTTATTGTGCCTGATAGGTTAATTTTTAGAGATGGACGTTTGAGAAACAGAGAGTTTACTTTTGAAGGGCAGAGAGTTATTATGCTGATAAATAACGGCACTTCTGTAAGTGAATTTAGAAATGTTCCGGATATGAGCGCTGTATTAAATTTGCTCCCTTAATTTTGAATGGGGTCAATAGAGTTGTGTAAAAAGAATAGACTTCTTGCATAACTTGCTTTCGTCAGATTTTCGAGTGTTTTTTTTGTTAGGCAAGGACAAATGCTTTAAGAAGTATGAACGCCTCACGGTGGACGAAACATGGCAAAAAATAAGCCGAAAAATTGGCGGAATGAAGTTATGCAAGAGGTCTAGTGTACTTTGTCGTCATTGCGCGGAGTGTAGCGACGAAGCAATCTATAGAGGTCCTATGTATAAGATTGCTTCGCTTACGCTCGCAATGACGATAATGGAAAGCTCCCAATGACGATAATGGGTATTTGGCTAATTTCGATACAATTCTGATTATTAAAGCCGGCAGCATTTTAAAATGCTGCCGGCTTTAAACGCTTTTGCTACTAAGCAAGTTGCTCCTTAACCTCATTAAACTGCTCTTTAACCTCTTCAAAAACTTTCACAATTACAGGGTCAAAATCACTCCCGGCACCTTCTAAAATAATGCTGACAGCCTTATCATGGGTAAAAGCTTTTTTATAAGGCCGCTCAGAAACAAGTGCGTCATACACATCAGCAATGGCCATAATCCGCCCTTGCAGCGGTATATTCTCCCCTTGCAAGCCCTTTGGATAACCTTTACCATTCCAGCGCTCATGATGATAGCCCGCAAACATTTTAGCGTTATGCAAAAACACTTCTTCCCCTGTCATTGTTACCATCCGAGATACAATCCGCTCACCCTCTGCCGCATGGGTTTTAATTATTTCAATTTCCTCCGGATCAAGAAGCCCGGGCTTGTTCAAAATCGAATCCGGCACGACTATTTTACCAACATCGTGGAGGCGCGCCGAAGCTATGGTCGTTGCAAAATCCCAATTCTGCATTTGGCTGGCGTATACCCCCCTGGCCATCATTTCTTCCATCAAAATTTTTATATAAGAAGTTGTCCGCTCTATATGCCCGCCTGTTACCTTGTCTCTACTCTCAACCACTTCAGCAAGAACAGATACTATACCCTCTTTAAGCCGTAAAAGCTGCATAGTCCGCTCAAAAATAAGCGCATCAATATCTAAGCGCATCTGTATACGGTTTAATAAAACCGATTTGGCAAAAGGCTTTGTAATAAAATCAACTGCCCCAAGCTCAAGCCCGTAAGCTTCGGTATCAGGGTCTATACGAGCAGTTAGAAATATAACCACTATATCTTTATATTCGTTTGAAGATTTCAATTTTTTAAGCGCTTCAAGCCCATCCATTTCCGGCATTTCGATATCAAGTAAAATCAAATCCGGAACAATCACTTCCAGCAAAGAAAACATCTTTTTTGCGGAAGGCACCGTCATAACCTTATAATAATCTTCAAGCGCTTCTTCAGCCCTAAGTAAGCCGGTATCGCTGTCGTCAACTACAAAAATCGTCTTTTTCATCAATATCACCGCCTACTGTCGCAGTCAAAAACTTTTTATGCAGATGTTTATGCAAAGCAATTGCCATATAGCCAACGTCACTGAGAAACGTGATGTTACTCGCCACGGCAACATTCGCACTTGCTATGCAAATACTCATGTCTTGGGACACATAACGAATTTAATATATAGTTTAGCATAGGCAAGTATAGTTTGCAACAATTATAGTTAATGAACTGTAGAATGATTGCGAAGCGATCTTCTGCTTTCTTTCCAGTAATTACAAAGCAATTTTTTTGCTATCTTGTTTGAATTTTACAGTTTTCATGGTATAATATGTGCATAAAGTGAAACTCAGAGTGAAATGAGGAGTTTCTTCAGACGGGCGCAACGAGATTTTGCAGAGCAAAATCGAGCCATGCGCAAAAATGCATCTCCTTCACTATTATTAGGAAAGAGGTTTACATAATGTCTACAAAAAAATATTACGATATAATTATTATAGTCCTCTCATCAACCGCTGTAAGCCTTGTATTGTTCGCTGTTGTATATTATACAACTTTGTACAGCTCCATGGTATATAACGAAAACCTAAATACTTTTCACTATACAGTTCTTCCCCGACATGCTGCGGCTTTATTAATAGCAATGATACTTATTGCTATAGTAATTGCTCTGTTTATAATCAAACTCGTTAGGAAAAAGAATTATGAAGCCATTATGGAGAGAGAGCATGAAACTGTTGAACTAAATGAAATACTACTAAGCTCTTCTCCTTTTATAATGAATATATGGGATGAAAATTTCAACCTTATCCGCACCAGCCATCAAGCAGTTGAAATGTTTGGGCTTGACAGTGAACAGCAGTATTTAGAGCGTTTTTCTGAGCTATCGCCTGAATTTCAACCTTGTGGTACGGCCTCAATTGAAAAAGCCATAGGCTTTGTAAAAGAGGCTTTTGTGGGCGGTTATGTGAAATTTGAATGGCTTCATCAAAGTTTAAACGGTGACCCCATTCCCGCCGAGGTCACTCTTGTACGTTTTATGCAGCATGGAAAGCCCTTTGTTTCTGCATATACAGTAGATTTGCGCCCGGTAAATGCTGCTATGCAAAAAGTACGTGAGGTTGAACTTAGGGCAAAGCTTATGCTTGATGCTTCACCCATCGCTTCTTTTTTGCTTGATGAAAACAGACAGGCAATTGACTGTAATCAGGCAGCTATTGATCTATTCGTAAAGGAAGTCGGTAAGCCCCTTGCCGAAATCTTTCCGGATATTGAAATGCCTGCCCCTTGTCACAAGACATGTGTGAACTGCCTTAATTACGGTAAGTTTACCTGTGCTGCCCGTGAGTTTCTTATCAATAATTACCGCAAAACCTTTCCGAATTATGAGGAAAATAAAGAGACTATTGAGCGCTCTATGAAAAAATGCTGCGACAGCACTCTAATAAGCGGAACAAAGAGATTCGAGTTTCCTTGTATGACTCTTTACGGTGAGACATTTACAGGCGAAGTGTCTATAACTCCTGTAAAATTTCAGGAAGAGACTGGTTTTGCCGTCTACATACGCGACCTGAGCGAGACTCAGAAAATGCACGCTGAAATGCGAAAAAGAGAAATAGCAGAGGAAGAAAGCCGTGCAAAAACACGCTTTTTAGCCCGTATGAGCCATGAAATAAGAACGCCTATGAGCACTGTTCTGTCAGCGTCTGAGATCCAGCTGCAAAAAGGCGGCCACCCACCGGAAACTGAGGAGGCTTTTTCACGCATACATAACGCTTCAAGTTTACTGCTTACCATTATCAATGACATACTTGACCTCTCAAAGGTTGAGACAGGTAAAATGGAGATTTCGCCCGAAGAATATGAAACGGTAAATCTTATATCCGATACAGTTCAGCTTAACCTAATACATATTGGCAGTAAAAGAATAAACTTTTACTTAAATGTTGATGAAAATTTACCTGCCTCGCTCATAGGTGACACTCTTCGTATTAAGCAAATTTTAAGCAACCTGATTTCAAACGCTTTTAAATATACCGATGAAGGTATGGTTCATTTATATTTTGCCGCTGAATATATAAGCGGCTCAAAAGACATGGTACTCCTTATCAATCTGACAGATACAGGCCAGGGAATGGATAAGATGCAAGTCGATGCACTGTTTGATGAGTTTACCCGCTTTAATATGGATAGCAACCGAACTATAGAGGGTACCGGCCTTGGTATGAGCATTACCTATTCATTGATACAAATGATGCAGGGCACCATAGAGGTGGAAAGTACCCCGGGTAAAGGCAGCTCTTTTACTGTACGCATACCTCAAAAAATAAATGACAAGCTTGTTATCGGTTCAGAAATGGCAAAAAATATGCAAAGCTTAGATTTTACAAAAAAATCACTTAAAAAAGTCTCAAAAAGAGAAAGCCCTGTCATGCCTTACGGGCGTGTACTTGTTGTGGATGATGTGGAGTCTAACCTTTACGTGGTTAAAGGCATCCTTTCGCCTTACGAACTAAGCGTTGACACTGTTGAAAGCGGTTTTGACGCCATTGCTAAAATCGAAGCCGGAGAGGTGTATGATATTATTTTCATGGATCATATGATGCCTGATATGGATGGTATAGAAGCTACTAAAATCATCCGTAATAAAGGTTATACCGGCCCTGTTGTGGCACTTACTGCCAATGCCTTAAAATCAGCGCCTGACTTATTTATGAACAGTGGTTTTGATGGTTTCGTTTCAAAACCTATTGACGTGGGTCAGCTTGAAAAATATCTTTTTCGCTTCATACATCAAAAATATGAACCATCTATAGAGGAAAATATAAAGATTGATGATTTATCACCTGCTCTTGTACGCAGCTTTTTGCGGGATGCCAATAAATCCATCGAGATATTAGAGCCGCTTTTGCTTTTACCGGCACTGGACGAAGCCTCATGGAAAGCTTATACCACGCAGGTTCATGCTATAAAAAGCGCTCTGGCTAACATAGGCTCTCGTGAGCTTTCTAAGATGGCTTATGATTTGGAAGAATCTTCCAGGCAGAGAGATGAAAAAGCCGTTAAAAACGCTACACCTCATTTGCTGTCACAGCTGAATGAAATCATAACTGAGATTAAAAAGGCTGATGATAAGGGTAACAATAACATTGAAGAAGATTTGGCTTTTCTGCTTAGCAGCTTGCAAACCATAGAAAAAGCATGTGCAACTTTTGACAAAAAAACCGCCAGAGACACTCTTGCTATTCTTGAGCAAAAACCTGGGAAGGAAAAAACAAAATCTTTGATTGATGAACTCTATAAATATCTTCTGCACAGTGATTTTAAAGAGGCTGAGGCTCTTGCTAAAAAAGAAGCAGATGCGATTGAAAAAGGCAGTTATTAGGTTAAATGTACTATTTTTGAACCTCCGGCATCGTCGGAGGTTTTTTATAGTCAAGCAACTTTTACCTATTGACAAAATAACTTTATATTTTTATAATAAAAACACAAAACTATTTTGCATATTTGAGGGGGCGCTTATGAAGTTTGGCGAAAAGCTTACAGAGCAGAGAAAGAAAGCAGATATATCTCGAACAAATTTGGCTAAGGCTCTTAATGTTTCCAGACAAACCATAGTAAATTACGAAAGCGGCGCTTCACATCCTCAAGACCGGGCCATGTATTTTAAGCTGGCTGAATTTTTTAAAGTTAATCCTAATTACTTTCTAACTGAAGATGAGGAGTTTTTGACAAAAGCCGCTGAAAGTTACGGCAAAAAAGGCAGGGATAAAGCCAGCCTGCTTTTAGATGAGGCCGCAGCCCTCTTTGCCGGGGGTGAATTGTCTGAAACAGATAAGATCGCTTTTATTCATAATATGCAGGCTATGTTTTTGGAATCTATGGAAGAGGCAAAGAAGTATACCCCTAAAAAATTTAGAAGCAAAGCGTAAACCGAGGCGATTGATTATATGAGCTATTTATATACAGAAGCGGAAAAAGCCGCTAAAAAATGTGGAACAAGAGATCCTTACGATCTTATTGATGTTATAGGTGCAAAGCTTAGAGTTTCTTATGATTTTGACCCTGAGGGCTTAAAAGGATATGCAACCATACTTAACCGAAGCAAGTTTATACTGGTTAACGGCCATCTCGAAAAGCCGGACCAGCGCATAGTGGCCGGTCATGAGGCGACTCATCTTATATTGCACAAGGCCGATATACTCCGATCTCCTGTAAGCACCTTGCGTGATTTTAACTTATTCAGCAACACCGGGCGATTAGAAAGCCAGGCCAACAGATTTCTTGCTGACTTTCTTGTGTCGGATTTGGAAGTGCTTAATATGGCCTCTGATGAGGCTTATGACTTTTTTAGCGCCGCTTGCGAGCTTAGTATGCCTCCTCCCCTCTTTGCTTTCAAGTTATGGAATATGATACAGCGTGGCCATAAAATCCAAAGCCCGATAGATTTGGACAGTAGATTTTTGGCCGGTGGAAGGGATGGGTGGAGTTCGTAATGCTTTATGATAGCAAAGCTAATGTTTGGGATAAGTGCGCTTCTCTTTTGTTCTGTCTAAAAGGTAATCTACTGATGTTCCGTAAAAATCGGCAAGTTTAATTAACATCTCGTCTGTAAAAGCGATTTTTCCTGTCTCGTATTGTGAATATGTATTTTGAGCAATACCCAAAACAGCGGCCAACTGCCGCTGTTTTATTTCGTTGTCTTCTCTTAATGCTTTGATGTTTTTGAAGACCATTTTCATCACCAAAAACATTATGCAATATCTGAAATATAGATATTGCTATTTATCTGTAATACAGATAAATAGTTTTGAAAGTAATGAAAATATAAATTCAAAATAAAAAGACGGGAGAGATATTTTATGGATATGGGTAAGTTATTGTTTCAGGGAAAACGGCATGTGATTGGGCCGGTAGAAATTGCTTTTGCGGCAGGCTTTGTGATCTTTTTCTTTTTCTTTGGATTTTGGTTTGCAGATGAAGTAGGATATGCAAGATTTGTAGGGTTTAGGCTTGTGAGAACCAGTTCTTACTATTTTGCGTTATGGTTTATGTGGCTTTGGGGGCTGGGGCTTGGCGCCGGTCAGCTATACCTAACAAATAAAGCTTTCAAAACAGAAATTTATATTTATGAGAATGGTATCAAAGGCATTTCAGTTAGCCCAAAATTTGCCATTAATTTATTTGATTTGCAAAGCTCGGCTTTTCAGTTAAACTTTAATCAAATTACTTCTGTAGATATCCCCAGTAAAAGTATATTTAGACAAAGCCGAATATCCATAAATTCTTATGGAAAAGAAATACATGTATTCCTAAAAAAACCGGAAGAAGCGGTCAGAATCATCAATACCAAATTACATCAAAGCACCTAATCAACAAAAGTATATGGTACTCCCTTTTCTGTCATTCTGAGCGCAGCGAAGAATCTTCAATCTATGAAAAAGATAAGATTCTTCGCTTCCACTACCCATTAAAATTACGTTTTAATGGGTTCCCGTTCGCTCAGAATGACAATCCTTTATTTCGCTGCAAGTCTAATGACAAATATAACAGAATCTTTACTACTCCGGTATTACCAAATCGGGAGTCACAGGGCAAACATAATTGCTGTCTCCCATATACTCATCAAACTCTTTCTTTGCTCTTTCATAAATATCCGGGTCATTAATAACTTTAAGGCCAAAGAGAGCCATTGTTTTACCGGCAAAGTGCATACCCTTATTGCCAATTGAGTGACCTGAGCAAGCGGTAATCTGCCAGCTGTGGCCGGGAGCGCCCACGTTATAGCAAGCTGTCCTGACCATAATACCGGGCACCATATGCTGCACATCCCCAACGTCTGTTGAACCGCCGCCGGATATATTTTGCATAGGGGCAACCTCATTATGAATCTCCATATCCGCCGGGATATTGAATTTTTTACGAATAGCAGCAAGCTGCTCTTTTTTCGTGTCGTTTAATTTTCTCGCAAACTCCAGCTCTTCAGCCGTATACTGGTTTTTAGGTACTTCATTCATAGCTTCCAGCGCCACTTCGGCCAGCACTTTGTTATTGAGAGTATTATAACAGCCCCCCTGGTACTCGATTTCTACGGTAGTACCTGTTATCATGGCTGCGCCTTCTGCAACTTTACAAAGACGCTTATATGTATCCTCTACTTTCTCCCTTTTGGGAGCGCGGACATAGTACCACACCGAAGCATAATCGGGAACTATGTTAGGTGCCGTTCCGCCGTGGGTGATGGCGTAATGGATACGAACATCTGTTTCCACATGCTCTCTCAGATAGTTTGCACCTACATTCATGATTTCAACAGCATCCAGTGCTGATCTGCCGTTATGCGGATCGCCGCCGGCATGAGCCGTAACACCGCGGAAGTGGAATTTAGCATTGTTCAGCGCGTTAGAAGAGCCTGTGCTCACCGCATTCATAGTGGCAGGGTGGAAAGCTATGCAAAGATCAATATCTTTAAAAGCGCCGCCTCTAGCCATATAACCTTTGCCTGTTAAAACCTCTTCTGCCGGGCAGTCGTAGAACACTATTGTACCCGGCAAATTCCCGGCTTCCATTTCAGCCTTAAGCCCTATTGCCGCCCCAACGTGAGCCAAGCCAAGAAGATTGTGGCCGCAGCCGTGGCCGTAATTTTGGCCGGGTACAGGGTTTTGCTCGGTGCTCATTGTTTGGCTTAGCCCCGGAAGCGCGTCAAACTCACCTAAAAGCCCAATAGCCGGATGACCGCTGCCCCAAGTTGCCCGTATGGATGTAGGCACACCAAACAAACCTTTTTCCACTTTAAAGCCATACTTCTCCAAAAGCTCACAGGTCAAATCACAGGCGATAAACTCTTTAAAAGGCCCTTCAGGATTCTCCCACATTTTCTTTGAGGCAGCTTCTAACTCTTCTCTCGCTTTGTCAATGGCCTCAAATGCGATTTTGCCTAACATATCATCCCTCCGTATTCATAGAATTATATACTGAAATTACTTTGAAACAGTAACAGGATTTAGCTGGCTGAAATTCTGTTACTGTTTCAAAGTATAGCTGCGTTGCGCAAGCTACGCAACGTACTTCTACAAAATAGTAACACAAGTGTTACTATTTTGTAGAAGTTTCAGTATATATATATTTTAACCCTTTTTATTTGATTAAAAAACTCTTTTTTATTAATTAAATACATGTTATACTAATTAGGATTGTGATTTTTTCTATCTAGGTGATTTATATGAAATACATTGTTTTGGATTTGGAATTTAATCAGGCTTATGATTTTGGAAACGGCAGAAGCGCCCCCTCTGACGAGCGCTGCCCTTTTGAAATTATACAAATTGGAGCTATCAGACTCAACCATAAGTTTGAGTATGAGGCTTCGCTTAACCTCTTAATTAAGCCTGTAATATACGAAAAAATTCATCCTTATGTTGGGCGTATAACGGGCCTTAACGGCACAATGTTAAAAAATAAACAAGGTTTTTGTGAAGCTTTTGCAAAGCTTAGCGAGTTTTCAGGTAAAAAAACTGCTGTTTATTGCGTCTGGGGCATAAACGATATCAAAGAGCTGCGTAAAAATATGGATTACTATGATTTGAGCGATGAGACGAAATGTATTGATTTTATAGATGTTCAGCGTGTTGCCTCCAAACATTTAAATCGTGTTGCCGGTATGTGCATAGGCCTTAAAAATGCAGCTTTGGCTTTTGATATTGATATAAACAAACCTTTCCACAATGCTTTACATGATGCTGAGTATACAGCAAAAATACTGCAGCTGCTTAAACGCGAACCTTTGCATATCATGCAGTTTTCTCATGATAATGTCATCACTACGCTAAAACAGACTCCGAAAATGAATTTTGCTACCATTTACAGATTCATTGAAAACAAGTTAGGCCGAGCTTTGACAAATAAGGAAAAGTGGATATTTAAAAATATATATTTGAGCTTTAGTCTTAAACGCTTTAGAAAGAAAAATTCTTAAGTTATTCAGTCTTTTTCATTGCAGGTTCGTATTTATGGATATACGATAATTTAAGACTTTTGGAGGTATTTATATGCCATGTATCATCCATCCTGACAGAGAAGTTCATGCTTTATGCGAAACCTGTAAGGAACCTTTTTGCGAAGGCTGTTTAGTTAATGTGTCGGGTAAATTTCATTGCAAAAAACACGTGGCTGATTTAGTTAAAAGCCACAGCAATGCTCAGCAAAATCACTATCACAACACCTATTACAATTATAATTATGATAATTATTACTACAAAAGCCGTGTTTTAGCTCTGCTTCTTTGTATATTTTTTGGTATTTGGGGTGTTCATCGTTTTTATGTAGGCAAAGTTGGGACAGGAGTTTTGTATGTTTTTACCGGCGGTCTTTTTCTTGTAGGCTGGATTATTGATATAATTCGCTTAGCCTCCGGTGAGTTTTTGGATGTTAACGGCCGCCCGCTTCTTTAGGGTTTATCACTTAATAAGCTCTTGGGCGATATATAAAACTATAAGCACCTGTATTTCAAGGAACTATAGATAAGGAGGCAAAGACTTTGATAAGATTTGAATGTGATTACGGCGAAGGCGCTCATCCTCAGATATTAGAGCGGCTTCAAAAAACTAATTTTGAACAACTCCCCGGTTACAGCACAGATAAATACTGCAAGAGCGCTGCCGCTCATATTAAAAAGCTTTGCGACGATGATAATGCCCACGTACACTTTTTCACCGGCGGTACTATAGCCAACCTCACTGTTATTGCGTCTATACTAAAACCTTATGAAGGTGTAATTTCTGCCAGTACGGGGCATATACATGTTCATGAAACCGGCGCTGTTGAAGCCACCGGCCATAAAATCCTGCTTCTTCCCACGGATGATGGAAAGATTAGGGCAGCCGAGGTTGAAGAGCTGTATTTGAATCATATAAACGACCCTGAGCCGGAGCATATAGTTTTCCCCGGTATGGTTTATATCTCTCACACTACTGAGATAGGCACCATATATACCAAAAAAGAGTTGGAAGAGCTGAGCGCCGTCTGCCGTAAATACAATTTACCGCTGTTTATGGATGGTGCCAGACTGGGTTACGGCCTTGCCTCACCTGATAACGATTTGGAAATGGCTGATATTGCACAGCTTTGTGATGTGTTTTATATAGGCGGCACTAAAATTGGTGCTCTTTTTGGTGAGGCTCTTGTAATTACTAATGAGGCCCTTAAGAAAAACTTCAGATATTACATAAAGCAAAGGGGCGCCTTGCTTGCAAAAGGCCGTATGCTTGGCATACAGTTTGATGTTTTAT
>Ga0131853_10012190_pt1 | contig 15741 bp, 3 predicted proteins | sample TergutLab28metaG_FD_92764 | JGI IMG/M metagenome (GOLD analysis project Ga0131853, IMG submission 92764) | Labiotermes labralis P1 segment gut microbial communities from Petit-Saut dam, French Guiana - Lab288 P1 (version 2) (version 2) | ecosystem: Host-associated > Arthropoda: Insects >...
ATTCCAATCTGCATAGGGTAGGTTCAAGTCCCCCCCAATGATGCTACGCTTTGTAGAGTTTCCCGTATAATCAGTTCGAGCTGCTAATCTTTCGATGACTCGCATGTCATCATTCGGAGCCCTTAGAAATAAAGAAGGAATTTAGATGTGAAATTGGTTCTGTAGAATGAAGGGACAACCGTATACTAAAACTGTTGGTTCCATAATTTCTCTACTAATATTCACAAGATTTCTTTCGAAATGTTTCCACTCATACACCACATATATACGGGGCATAGAATAAACTTCAATTCTGCATTATGCAATTATTTTCAGGAGATTAACAACGTGAAAGAAATATCAATAAATATTCTGCATGTACAAGTCCATTGTCTGTCCCAAAATGTTTCTTTTTTGTACAGGTAGAGAACATAATTTAGTAATATTGTAATCTTCATTCTTTCATCAGAAATGTTGGTACTACACTTAAATGTACTTGTGTTTGAATTAGAAATTACTCTTCTTTTACTGCGGGGAGAAATGTATTTGTTAGATTTTGTAGAAAAACTTTACAGAAACTTGTCCACATCGATATGAATGAGATTATGATTCATTTCCTGAAAATTCTGTTATTTATGAAATTATTTTCCTCCATTCTGTATTTCAGGATTCTTGTAACTATTCTGTCTAAATGAGAACCAGAAGGGGACCACACGTATTACGTGATAAATTAGAATTTTAATTAAGTGACGGAACAAATACATAAAAAATATATCGATTAAAATATTGGATAATGACATGAATATTGTAGTGGCGATGTTGTAGAAAAACACAGTTTTTGATGATAGCGTGTGGGCGTTGACGATCAACAACGACGAACAAAATTAAGCACACAAATACAAACAAAAACAAAAGTACACACAGATCCACAGAAACTGCCTGAACTGTTTTGAAAATGATATGAATTGAAATACGACAACAAGTAATTTCTGCAAGTAACGAATATGAATAATTAACTATAAATGTGGCGACATAGTATAGGACAGTTGATTCATCAGTATCATGCTAAGACCGGAAACGTGACAGTAAGGCATACAAAAGCTTTAAAATCTCTCATTTTTCTCTCTCATTACTGACGACCTTACGTCATTCAAATTTCTGACTGCAGTGCCTACCTCAGCGCACATTCACGGGACGGTAGATATCTGTGCTATTAATAAGCTGGAAAACACAATAAATATGTTAGCGCCCACACTCCACACGTTTAATATATTGTGATATTCACGCTATCATAATATAAGAATGTAAAACACGTGTCCTTATGTGCTATGAGTAATACATTATACACCTCGGTAAATACGTGCTTGATAAATGTGAACCTGCAAGAACCAACCATTGAGAAATGCATATAAGCATATATAGTATTCAGTAGTGTGTAAGCACGTATTTGAATTTATATTCGATATTAAAGTAGACTAAGAAACAAAGTGCATATTGGAATAAATATTCAATCCTCCCTTTCGGATAAAAGTAGTTTTTGTGAGTTTCTGTAGGAATCTTAATGTACTTTGACTGAAAGAGCGTGTAGTAAAATAAAAGTCAGGTGAAATAGTCAGGTAGATTTATTTCTGTTCTTATTACATATCTCACTCACACATATTTATTTATCAGCAAAGTTCCCTATACATACATTTGATAACATATATGTACATATTTTGATATCACTCTTAACAACAAGGAAATTTGCCTTCAATATAATGGTTCAACATTTCCCATTTGGTTGCATAAAATTAATACACAAACAAACATAAATTAAGGTGAGGAATTTATTTGTTTTTACATATATTTCACGTCATTTGCCTGAATGAGGTTACTTGTAGCTAACTACAGATATATTCAAAACAGAACGTCAGTACTTACGCTACTGTGTACAATGTTCGTATAGTACAGAGATATATGAAACGTAAGAGAATATATTTTTTTGAAGTGTCACAATTGAAGTCATTTTGAAACATCGGAGAATATTCAGACATCGTTTATTTGTCGTTCATGTAACACACCGCTTGTGTAATCTAAAATGAATCTTAAATATCCACCATAATGGATAATGAACTGGAAAGGAGAGACAAAAAGCATCTTTGGCTTTTTTGAAGGCAATGCCTCAGAAATGTGAAGTCTAATTACGTGTGTATGGGAAATGCAGATTTTAAATAAATTTTCATTACAGCAATGCAGATCGTAGCTGCATGGTTTTCCTTTACTAATTAATTATTCATTCATTGCAGGAACCTCCATAAATCTAACGATTTAAACAATAACATTCTGATGGAATTTATCCTGTTGTACTCATAATATAATGTAAATATTTATTTACCGTCAAAGAAAAAAATTTGTTGTATTCAGCAATGATCAAAAATGTTACACGTTCCGGCCTATATGATCATTTGCAAGCAAATTTTAAAACACTTAATAGAAGTGAAAAGAGTTACACATGTTTAAACTTGCGACATGTCGCAAATTTAAACATATTCCTTTGTTGAGCATTGTTTAATAAAATAAAGTTCTGTTTTCGACTGTACCATAAAATTTGTTCAATTTTAAATAAATAAAAAACAGAATTACTATTCTCATATTTTTTTACAATTGCTGAATATACAATTTTATATTATTTTTTTTTGTTATATAAGTTATCCGTCAATAATTTTTCCATTAAAATAACTTTCTTATTAAAATGGATTTGACAAGATCAGATTTGAATCTTATAAAGCGCGGCACGATCAGACAGATTGTTTAAGTTTTATATTACATCGATTGTATAGGCCAGTGATTTTCAAACAAAATTCTACAATCTTATTAAAACTGTATTCCTTTTCTAAAAGTACCTATATTTTGTGTAGACTGAATACTCAAACACAAATTTTAAAATGAAAAATTGTTGAAGGTGTTCACCATAAATTTCCAGGCACGTACGCTCTCACATACATAAATTTAAAAGAGTACGTTGGGCGCTACAAATATTTATTGAGCTGAGAGGCAATAATGAGTCCACCTGACTGCTATTACTGCATTTATTTATATATTATAATTTAACATTTTCATCGAAACTGGTCTGCGATAATTTTGCATATTACTCTATACGTGGCATTTTTTAGTGTACCTGTACTTTAGTCGTAAAATTTACAATATTAATAATTAAGTATTAATTATTAAATATCCCGAACGTGCTGCAAATACAAAATTTAGAGAGGCGTTTGTGCCGACCTACCGGCCACTACAGACTTACAACTGGCGCACCGATGATGCACAACTACATGACTCATTCCAACGGGTTCGACCACACAGCCACTGGCAAATTTGCAGCAAAGAGCAACGGCGAAGGAGAGGAAGAAACCAGCGTTACAAGTGATTAGACAGTGAAGAACCGCGTTGATTTTATGACTACACGTATTATGTTATGAAAATAGTAAGAATGGAGCAATATAGCCGGAGAGTTTAAAGTCGCACCTTGTGTAGAAGTTTAAATGAGCTGCAGATGCGGTCCGCGAATAGCGGAAAAGATAAAGATCTCATTCCCTTGCCGAAAAACTTTATTCCGATGTCGTTGTAATAAGTGAAACATTACGAACAGCTATAAAATAGCTCCGTATAATTGTTTTCTTTATTCTGGAAAATCTAGATAGTACCTTCCTAGTAGGGTCTTTTCCTGGCGATTGTCTGATGAAGCAGAGTGATGATTATCTGTTGCCCGCTGATTCATTTCTGCTGATGACGTGTAATATGTTGCCTCTCTTAGGTGCAAATACTCTATACAGTTGAGTCTATGCAATTGTGTGAAGTAACAATCTAATTATAACTAATATTTCTGTTGAAATACCACAATATTATTACACCATTAAAGGTAAAAAAATGTACGTCTGTTTGCTTTGCGTTACGAATATGGTGGGGGAATCGTACCTATTAATACAGATTTCCGCGTACGGTAGGTCACCTTATTTCCACGTACTGATTTTGACATTACGGAGGGCGCCGTAGGCTCAATTACAGATGTCGTTCCTACGGAGGTCGTCGTACGTTCAAGTTCAGATTTCGACCCTAAGAAGGGCGTCGTAGGACCACGTTTTGATTTCGGCCCTACGGAACAGCACACACAATAACACTCCTTGCATTCCGTTGCCTCATTCTTCCAGCACTCAACTTGCTTTTTTTTATTTTTTGACAGTGATTTACACAAATTCTTGAGCACTTCATTGGTTTGACAAACGCCATCCACAGTTTTAATTTTAAGTATGCATTCACGTTTATTATCCTTGGCTCCAACACCCGTCTTCTTCTTATTTGCATTCTTACCAACTGGTGCAGTCTGCACATACATAAAAAACTAAAGTAAATACATATGTTATTAAAAATGATGCAATTGGTTAGAAATTAATGAATTGAATTGAAATAATTAAATATTTAAGGAAATAAAGAATTTCAATTGCTTATAACATTAAGCAAAATACTTCGCCAATTTTGAAGACAATAATTTGACATATATTTTTTTATTACACTTCATTCCCTAGGGAACATTATCGAGTAGCATATTGAAGCCTTGTTACTGCAGGACACGGTACATCGCCTTACAGACTTTAGCGCTGAGAAAGTGACTGAGTCTCCTTTCAATATTTTTGAAATACATATGATACACGACACGACACGATACGATACGATATGATATATGATATGATATGATGTATTTGTTAACTAAAATTGGGTTGACCCACGGTGGCAGTAGTACAGTACACATTTACACACAAACAATGTATAGAAGAACACAATCGACACAAAAAATTCACTTAAATAGACGGGGAGAGTGCGAGGCATGCTCCAACTTTGCGGGTTATATCATGACTTTTATCTTACAACGGAGGAAAAAGCACTTAAACCTCAGTCAGTGTAGCCGAAGAATGGCAGTTGGCAAGATGAAAACAGAATATACAGAACACAGCATACGTAACAATAACAATATATTAATATAACTGTTCGAATGTATAACTCACAGAAATAACAAAGAATACACAAAATGTACAACAAAATACAAAATGTTAAAAAGAATCAAAAGAGCATGAAGAAATATGATAAACGAAAGAGCCATAAAAGGAGCAGACGTCATGCGATCTACAAGTGTAGAAGCGAGAATCTTTACGTAAAGCCCAAATATTATGATTAGTTTGGAATGTAGAATTGTGAGTGTATATCTCCTACGTCAAATAAATAAATAATTAATTATTAACTATGATGTGGAGCAGAGTGCGTCTGTAGAAGCCCATGGCCTGACATTTGACCCACATGCTCGTGAGTTTTATTGAATCTCATATTTCTTTACTGTAATTATATAAACGTGTGCCAAGCGTGGTAAAAAGAATCCATATATTTCACTTTAGTTTTATAAGCCATTAAATGTTATCAATTTTTCTGTGCCTAGTGGTTTGTATCTTCACGCTTTTGGTCTAAACTTTAGTGTGCATTTATACGGTAAAAATGAAAACAAGACGACAACTTACTTGTGTGCATAAGAACACTGATGAAACAATGACCAGTACTAAAAGAAGCTTCACGATCTCCATATTATTTTAAGAGTATTTAAGCCTTATTCAAGAAGAAAAGACAAAATAATTTTCTCTGCGCAGTAACTGCTGATCAGAAGAACAGACTGATAAAGATATTGGATTGTGGCTCTTCTTTTATATACAAGAAAGCAAACCAGAATAATTGCGATATTGCATTAAACGTCATTTCCTTATAATGGTAAGGATTTGCGTACCTCATTTAATGCAGTTACTTTAAGTGGGAGGAACTCAGATTAAATTGTTCACATGTTGAGAATAAAGTCATCTGTTTTTTATCCAACACCTTGTTGGGCGGCGCGATGTGATGATTTTGTAACTTAGTCACTCTTAATCTTGTGACGTGTTATGATATGTGGCTTGAGACTTCGGTATCGAATGTGCGAATACGTAGCTGATAAAAGAATTATCATTTGAATGGGAAAGGTCTGTAGTACGCATATTTATCTATCTCTCCATTCAATAACGTCCGCTCTTCTAAATCGCAAATAACAATCTAGATACACGAGTACACTCTAGAGTGTTCATAGCTCTTGAAAATTATTCGAGTGTTCCGGGGATCGAATCGTCGTCTGGGGAAACGAATTCCTTTTCCTCCTTTACATCATCTGAATAAATGCTGGAATAATAAAAATCTTTGCCTGAACACAAATTGTTCAACATATTAGAAGATATTTTATCCCCAGAGCGTTATACGTCAAATTTTGTGGTCAGAAGAAAGGTCAGTAAATAACTTATAGCTCAATGTCCACCATAAAAGAATATTAGATGCAATTTATTAATTTTTAAAATGAAACGAATAGAAAAATTAGAGATGAAATTACCTGGAAGACGAAAAAAAAGCTGGCCAATAAGTACGGTTTTCTGGGTCACAGAATGGTATGAAAGTTTGATATAGCGTTAAAAGTAGGTCATTTGTTTCAGTTAAGTTTCGTTACATTACAACAAATTCTCCTAGTAGAGTGATGTATCTATCAACCTGCTACGATATTAAAAATTCCATCGTTGAAAAAATATTTTTAATGTTTTGCAACAATTCTCTATTAACCATTTCCACTTACTCATTATTGTGTAAGCGGTGATCGCAAATTGCAAGCACTCTGATGTCCACAATTAATTCCTCCGCTCGTACTGCCAGCAACACCGTCTTTGATGCTCTCGTTCGACTGGTCATTCATTATCATGATCGTCCGGTTGACGATTTTTTAACATTCTGTACCAATCTTCGACATGTGGCAACATAAGCAAGCCTTCGAAATACACTCGTGTTACTTGGCGGTGATTATAGTTAAGACAAACCTTACACAAAACCGGACCGCAATATGATTTTTTTTACATCACGCTTTTGAAGTAAAGTTGTCATTTCCCTTCGATTTATTCCCTTAGAGGAATATAAGTGACTGTTGCGCCATCTGTTTTAATCCCAAATAAAAGCAAAAATTTTTACCGAAAAATGAATGATTTGATCAAACAAAGGCACAGATTATTTAAAGATTTTAATTAAATTATTATGTAAGGTAAAAGTTGTTCCTGTGTTCGCCAAATTGCGAAAAGGAACTACCAGCTTCGTCATATTTCTCTTTTCATCTGTCCATTTGTCTGTCTGTCCAGCAGGCCACATGAAACTACTCCGGTATCAAAAGTCGGATTTTCATGAAATTTTACGATTATTTTTTTAAAAACTGTCGAGAAAATTGAAATAACTTATACATGTACTTATGTATTTTACATGAATATCAATATTAATTTATGGTCATATATTTCTTATTTCTTCTTAGAATGAGAAATGTCGCAGTAAAATACTGTAGAGAAAATCGAAAAACATGTTTTAAGACATATAACATTTTCGGAAAACCCTGTATTATATGAGACAACGTGGAAAAATACTGTGAATGTGGACAGTTCACATGTGGCAAAATGTTGAACGTGCATTTCTTATTGGAAACATAGGTTTACAAACACTCACTCAGAATATGTATGGGAACATTACCTGTCCTTGTCATTATGAAGTAAATTAGGAAGAGCGGTTGTACTTAACAGTAGATATTGTAATCACTGCAGAATATTTCTTTGTCTGCTGTATTTAAGTAGAAACATAATTAAAAGGAAAGAAATTTTTCGTTTAACGTAATATTAAAACGCGTTCGCATTACAGTTGTTGTCACGGAAATACGAATAAGTAGTACATAAAATATTTTGAGTGTGCGTTTGTAACAATTATTCACCATGCAAAGCGTCTGTGTCGTAATGTATGGTCATCTGTGGCCTATCTGACTGTACTATATTTTTCCAATAAAACACCACGATTTCCGAAAAATTTACTGAACGTAAAATATATTTTGATTTCCACTATGATTTTTTTTCGAAACACTTCTTATTCTAAGAAAAATTTATGGATATATTACAATAAATGTACGCAATCTTTCACGTAAAATACCTGTTATTCTTGTCCTATTTTAGTGAAAATTAAAATTTCTCGACATATTTTCGAAAACTGTATATACCAAATTTTATGAAAATCCTTCCAATACGAGCCAAGGTGTACCTTGCGTGTAAAAGGACGGAGAGAAAGACACGACGACGGTAAGAGTCGCTTTTTACAGTTTTCGAAAATAGCTCCAAACCACCTCTTTTCTTCTATGAGTGTAAACGTTAGTTTCTCACATTTATAGCCTAATATAAGTTAGAAACTTCTATAGACATTGGACCTAACACAGAAAATATTAAATTGCCGGCAACTACATTTTGATATTTTTAAAATGCGATATGCATAAGTGTAATTAGCTTTATGAAAGAGACGATTAAAGAACGAATCTAAATAGAATTGGAAAAGATTAACGTAGCTGGAATTATAATGCCTAACGATACATACATACATACATACATACATACGAGGGAACTGATTTGGTCTAAGAGGCATTCGAAACTATACACATGGTTATGTTCATATACTTGCCACCCATAATATATTGCAATAAAAAATTTATTAAATTAAAAAATATATTTATAATTTTCTCTTTTCCTTTCCTCAATATCGTGTAGATATCTCAAAACTATGCGCCATATAAAGAGTTACATTTGTATTTTTGTATATGACAGTACATATTTAGGCAGCCAGGTTAGGACTCAGGTGATATATAAGGCACAAAAATTTATAACTTTTAACGTCAATTGTAACATTTAACTTCAAGTATTTTGTCACGTTGTATTTCTATGTTTATCACAATTCTGAAATAAGGAGCGAATATTTATCTCAACCGTAGTGGTTAATTTTCCTCTCCAATTGTAACAAGTTTTCCTTTTTTTGATGTAGAATCGAATAATTAAATACTGTGTACCTAAATATAAAGCTTGGAAAAGTTACAGGAAAATTTCCAAATTTTCAGACAATAAGGCCAAATTATATTCGGACTCGATATTATTCATAAATCTCACACAAATTAAATTTACTATTTTAACTTAAATAATCACGTAACCCGAAGTAACATGGTTACTTTAGCTTGTAAAGTACGTAATATTCTTTCAATTTCATTATGTGTTTTTCATCCTCTTTCACGTAACCAGAAGAAAAATCGGCAGGAAATTGTATGACAACACTATCGCAACATTTCCTTTCAAGGCACTTATGCAAATTTTTATTCATTGATTTACGGTGATAAAAAGTACATTTGTAATACTGGCCTTTTTCATATAGAACTTCACTTTAAGAAGGTGTGTCCTACTTATCGAGAAGGCAAAGCTTCTCCCTACTGAGAAATGTTCTGAAAACGCTGGTATGGTTCTAAATTATATAATAGACTATATATATATGGGCGTTTCTGTGCGGCACATTCTTAAAAGGGAAATTGTAGTGAATATTATTGGTGTTAGTAATGCAGCCAAATAATCCTATAAATTCAATAAAATTTACGATGTGCATTGGCTCACAACTTACTCATAACTGCACCTCAAACTTTCTGTAGTGATGTCACGTAAGTCACAGTTTCTTCTGGCTTCGAAAGTCTTGTATATTTGTATTTATGTAACGTTAATATTAGTAACTAAAACAATTTACTTTTTTCTTATCTGAGGTTTTATTCCCACAAACATTAATAGAAACCAAAGAAGGAATTTGTGCTCGGTTCTACAGCATGTGCTAAAATGCCTTGTTCCGCAGTTTCAGTCACACTTCAATGTCGCATATGGTTTAGAAGTGCAAAATAACACCTTTTGAATAGTATCTGCCAAGAAAATCTACCGAATTTATTAAGGTGATTTATTTTATTAATTATTATGAATAAAAGCAAAACAGTCACTTTTTCTAATTTCAACATTCAGAAAATTTCTAAACATAATATCCGTATGCTAATATGTATAAAATACAATATATGCATGTAACTACTCACGTTACAAATATATACAAAATTTTAATTCCTATATAACAAAACTGGCATTCTTTTTTCAAGTACTTCAGTATTCTACATATTTCAACTGCAATAGGGCCACAATAATGCACATAATCGGTATGAAATATGAACATATAATTTTCCAAATTGCACTCCAGCAAGTATCGATGAAAATCGTATGAATCATATTTCAGAGTATTTGATATATACAGGTGAGCAATTAGTTTCTTGCTTTAAGATTTAAATTTTTAAAAATTTTTTATATATATATATTTATATATTATTAGAAGCCGAATTATTGCGCCTCTTAGTATTTGACATTTCTTAACTCTAAATGTCACACAATACTATCCCAGTGAAGGAAATTTGAATATGTATGTAAAAACAGTTTCGTAATATATATTAGAATTCAAATAATTTGCAATCCGGTGTTTGACGTATACACACGTATTTATTTGCTCCACAAATTTGTACGGATTACAATTCAAGCAATATATATTAATATATATTTAAAATAATCTCCTTAATTTAGTACTTCAACAAATAAATTTTTATTATTTATAACGCAAAGAATTGTACGTGGCCTGATTACTAGGAAACACTACTAAATTTGCTGAAATATGCTAATTAGTTTATTATTTGATGTGATTTTTTATTATATGTTCATATGTTTCACCCCAAACTTTTTATTTTTAAATACGCTTTCATTAAGACTACATGTTGTATATTCATAATGAAATAAACGACGCAATTACAGCCACTGTTTAGTGGATAATTCTAGCTCTTACCTCGAGATTGTGTCATACCAATAGGTTACTTATAAAATAGTCACATATTGTTAGCGTAACAAAGAACCGTCTGTGCTAATACACTTACATTTAAAATAAATATTCTTTAGCAATATTTATTGTTTTAAAACACAAAAACCGCAATTCCTGGATCTAATATAACCTGGAGAACAGGAATGTATATATTCAAACTCTTGGTAAGATAATTCATTGAATGTTGCTTGAAGGGTTTGCAATTTTATATTCGTTGTGACGAAATGCTCTGTGAAATAAAATCCTTTTCTTATAATGCAAATAGAGTATAACAAGAAAAATTAACAAGAAGAGTTATACACGTATCACGCACCAGTACAAATGTCAGCGAGATTCATAAATTTAAAAAAATAAGTAAAATCATTGCGAAAATGACGAGAAAAGCATTGGAAAAAATGCCTTCTAAAAGTTACCAAAATTAATTATACAAACAATAATATTTAATTGCACTGTACCAAGAAAACAAAAAAATGTTCCTCATTACCCACGAAGTAATGCAAGCGTTATAAACTACAAGCAAACATAAACCATTTTGGAAATAGTGCACAGCTGGGGAGAAAAAAATAAAATATTGCACAAAAATATTAATGACCTCTAGGCCGTAGGAAAATGAAAAAGAACGTGACTGCACTTATACTGGTGATAAATTACAAAATGTCTGCCGACGGTACAGAGTATTCGAGTCTGAATTATGCATTTTTGTAAGTGTAGCACAAATGGTCAAAAAAAATAAAAAGTAATGCAGGATATCTTCATAGTTAATTAATAACTCAGCAACAACACTCATTAAACTTCTAAAGACGTTAGTTCATTTGCTGGTATCACATAAGCAATTTTACATCCTACTTCACAGAGAACACATTACATGCCTATAGTAAAGAGAAATCTCAAAACCGTATTTACAGAAAATCGTTGTTCTTTCTGACAATAAACATAAAATCCAAAATATGTTTAAGTTACAGCAGTTGGTACGGAGAGTTACCAGTAGACTAAAGAATTTTAATATCTCATATAAAAATACTCTCTTCTGTAGGGATATTTGGTTACAATTTATTGCATTTGGGAACCCATTAAAAGTGCTTGTAATAATTAAAAATTATTAGCATTTGTGGTTTCACCGGTAAATTTTTATATTTAACGTTTTAGAAATTTCAATAATAGCGGTTTCTACTGCATAGAGAGAAACGAAAATTAGATGCAAAAATTAAACTACTTCAGAATTTACAAAGTCAAAGATTACCCAGTTTAATAGATTAATCTTACAGAAGAATCGCACGAGTAAGCAGCCTCAAAGGACCCATTTTGAAAAGAAGTACATAACAAGAGGAATATTATGTTATGGTTAGATATAATGACTCCTCCAACGGTATCTTCACCTTGTTGTGTTGAAGGGGCTACCGATTTTCAGTAATCCTGACAGACGGACTGGACGTATTATTGCTGACAGCACGGTCTGTCAAGCCGGACAGGACAAGAGGATAGAAATAGAAGAAAAGGATGACTACTAGAAGGAAAACTGATACAAACCCCTCCAACGTCGGAAACAGTGAATCTGTAGCGACTTGAAGCACGAAGTAAATGACGGTGTTCATGGTTCATGATGGTACAATAACGGGCGTCACCAGAATGCTTGGAGCGGCCGCTGTAATGCGATGCGGAAATCGAATGGAAACACTACCTCATTGTTACTTTTCATGGAAAGTCCCATTCTAAAATCGGGGAGAAATGCGAAATATACCCTCTGGAGAAAAAAAAGTCCACAGTAAATTACAACCCCCCTTTCGAATCTCTGGGGTGGGTGTTACTAGACGAAAAATCACACGGTGGGACTTAAGGCAAGACGAACACCAGACAAGTGGATGGACGGACAGACAAGGGGGCGGGCAGCATGACGGACAGACAGAACTACAACACAGACAAAGGCAAACGAAAGACGCACACATAGATATACAAACAGGAGGACAGACAGACGTACAAGCAGACGGACAGACAGACCTACGAAAAGACGAACGGACATACAGACAGACAAAGAGACAGACATACAAACAGACGGACAGACAGGAGCAAAATACCTTAACCCATAACCTACATCACAAAGCTTTCCACTTGACAGTATAAAATGTGTGAAATTGTATTTTGACATTATATATACATAAACAGCCATATATGATTAATACTAAGATAAAATATCAAGTGAAAGAAACATGAAATTGATGGAGTTCAGCTGAGTGTTACATGAAAGTTAAAGCCCTTCAGCGTGGAATATTTTGAATTCAAGTCGGATTTATTAATGTAGTAGGATTTCCCTTCATGGAAAGTAAGTGTCTGTATTCTGATTTGTGTTTCATTGATTGGCATACAAAAAAAACAGATGATCATCAGGAAAGTGTTTTTCCTCTCTCGGTCCTCCTGACGTTATTAGGAAAATGAAAAAGCAACAGTGGATAGTTAGTACTGTTTAAACCTAACATTCCTTTTTCGGATAAATATCGTCAGTTGCAGGACGAACGCACTGTATGTAGCAAGTTACGAAAGTTGATAAGAACTGGCGGATATGTGTTATTAGGTGAACCGGATGGAATAAGAGTTAAGCGGGTGTATGAATTTCATATCTTAAGATGACATTTCCTTTCTCTGCTTAAACAAATATTAGATTTTGTCCTCCGGAAATCGACGCCTGTCCCGGAGAGTACGTAAATCTCCCTGTCCACACAATGTAACACACAAATACAAACACAAAAAAGTACACACAAGTCCACAGGAACTGTCTGTACTATTTTGAGAATGATATGCATTGAGAATATGACAAGAAGTAACTTCTGCAAGTAACGAATATGAATAACTAACTGTAAATATGGCGACATAGTATAGGACATTTAATTCATCAGTATCATGCTAAGACCGGAAAATTGACAGTAAGTCATACAAATCTTTATTGAAACCTCTCATTTTTCTCCCTCAGTACCGCCGACCTTAAGTCATTCAAGTCTCTTACTGCAGTGCCTACGTCAGCCCACATTCACGGGACGGTAGATATCTGTGCAATTAATAAGCTAGGAAATACAATAAATGTGTTAGCGTCTGCACCCAATACGTTTTATGATATCCACACTATCATAAGATAAGAATGAATAAATAAGTGTCATTATCTGTTATCCGGATACATTATACACCTCGGTAAATACCTGCTTGATAAAATATGAACCTACAGAACCAAACGTTGAGAAATACATATAAGCATGTACAGTATGTAGCAGAATGTTAACACGTATTTGACTTTATATTTGATATTAATATAAACTAAGAATAAAATGTATTTTGGAATAAATATTCAATGCTCCTTTTCGGAAAAAAAAATTTTGCGAGTTCCAGTATGTCTCTTAATATTCTAAGACTGAAACAGTGTGTATCAAAATAAAAGCCAGTTGAAACAGTCAGGCAGATTTATTTCTGTTCATATTACATATCTCACTCACACACGTTTATTTATAAGCAACATTTTCTGTACAAACATTTGATAACTTATACGTACATATATTGAGATCACTCTTAATAAGAAGGAAATTTGCCTTCAATATAATGGTTCAACATTTCGCATTTGGTTGCATAAAATTAATAAACAATCACAAATTAAGGTTAAGAATTTATTTGTTTTTTACACATATTTCACGTCAGTTGCCTGAATGAAATACAAATGTATTTACTTGTAGCTAATCTTAGAGATATACAAAACAGAACGTCAGTAACCACGCTGCTGTGTTCAATGTTCGTAGAATACAGACGTTTATGGAACGTAAGAGAAAATATTTTTATTTTGAAATGTCACATTTGAAGTCATTTTGAAACATCTGAGAATATTCAAACATGTTTTATATGTGGTTCATTTAACACACCGCTTATTTAACTTAAAATTAATCTTAAATATCCAGCATAATGGGCAATGAACTGGAAAGAAGAGACAAAAAGCATCTTTGGCTTTGTTGAAGGCAATGCCTCAGAAAGGTGAACTCTTATTTCCCGTGTATGGAAAATGCAGATATTCAATAAATTCCCATTAGAGCAATGCAGATCGTAGCTGCATAGTTTTTTTCACTAATAAATTATTCATTCATTGCAGAAAACCCCTAAATCTAACGCTTTAAAAAATACATTTTATGATGCAGTTCATCCTGTTGTAATCATAAATCAATATAAATTTTTATTTAACTTCAAAGACAAACATTTGTTGCATTCAGTAATGATCAAAAATGCTACACGTTTCGGCCTGTATGGTCGTTTAATGGCAAAATGTAAACCATTTAAAAAGAAGTGAAAAGTGTTAAAAATATGTTTAATATTACAATATGTTGCAAAATTAAGCATGTAGCGTTGTTGAGCTTTGTCTAACACAAGAAGGTTTTTTTCGACTATACCAAAAATTTCTGTTCAATTTTAAATAAATAAAACAGGGTTAATATTCCCATAATCCTCTACAATTGCTGAAAGTACAATTTAATATTAAATATTTTTTTATAATTATCCATCAATTTCTTTTCCATTAAAATAACTTTCTTATGAAGGAGGTATGGCAAAATCAGAATTAAAGCTTATCAGACTCTGAAAGATCAGATTGATTGCTTAATGAATTATGTTACATCGACAGCATATTTCGGTGATTTTAAAACAATATTCCACAAATTTTTCAAATTTTATTTTTATTCTGAAAGGACCTATATTTTATGAAGACGTAATACACAAACTCAATTTTTAAAATGAAATAGCGGTGAAAATGTTCACCATGAAATATCAGGCACTTACGATCGCACATACATAAATTTAATAGAGGACGTGTGGGGCTACAATAATTTGCTGAGCTGAGAGGCAATAAATAGTCCACCCGACTGCTGTTACTATTAAACTCCGTGGCCTTAGTCCGCACGCGAACTATACCGACAGAGCGACCGCCGCCAG
>Ga0131853_10012192_pt1 | contig 15739 bp, 9 predicted proteins | sample TergutLab28metaG_FD_92764 | JGI IMG/M metagenome (GOLD analysis project Ga0131853, IMG submission 92764) | Labiotermes labralis P1 segment gut microbial communities from Petit-Saut dam, French Guiana - Lab288 P1 (version 2) (version 2) | ecosystem: Host-associated > Arthropoda: Insects >...
ACACACACACACACACACACACACGTCTCCTAGATACATAGCAATGAATGTTCGTGAGGTGGTGGGGACCCCTGTCCTTTGCTACAGCAATCTCTGAATTTGAATGTCGTAAATAAGGGCGCAACACCCCCAGCGACCCCCGGTTGTCGGCCTGTGCCAGTAGTACGTAGAGTCCAGCAACAGAAGTTGCCAGTAAAGTATGGGTTATGGGTGGAATTGTACTGCACAGTGGAACTGGGGACGGAGAAACGGAGGGAAGGCGTTGTATTCTCATGCAAATTATCTTGGGGGAAAGGGAGGGAGACGTGTTTGTGGCCGAACTCCCACCACGGTCTTCCTCACCGACATCGTCAGCACATAACTCAGCCTCTGTAATTGCCGGTCTTCCGGCTCCTCCACGACTCATGTGATAAGGTGGATTGCAATGGAGATTCTGCGAGGGGTCCATCTCCCCTACTATGCATACTGTCCGCTATAGTTTAAATTAAAAAGTAGCATATCCGGATCTGTGCATTCACTCATTTCAGTGTCCGAGGAGTGTCGATTTCATTTCACTTGGCTTGGTGCTATTAAAGGTTAAATAAAGGTAAAGTTTTCCCTGTGCACGGCATCAAGGTACATATGGAGTAGAGGTTAACTCCACCCATTCTTAACTGCGACTATTGATGGAAGTGATTGGTTAACTTCATGCCACTACCACTTTATTTTTGGAGAAAGGGCCACCATTAACCATGGAAGAGGATACCTGTTGGACCCCAAGTGAGCTCTGGGTCTTTACAAGGATAGAAATTCTCTTGCCAGGCTGGGAATCAGCTACACTTCACTCAGGCGTAGCCTAATCAGTATGCCGACTGAGCTGTTGCACCCTCTTCTTGTATTATTCTCTGTAGATGCACTTCCACATGCATTAATTTGAAACTTATAGAGAAAAATAATACTTAAAGGATAATAATCTATAACGTCTCACCGCCATCGACTCCCAAAAAAACACTTAAGTTTCCATCCAAACTGCCAATTCGAAATGAAATCAAATACTGTCCTTGAATATGTGAAGTGTAGGTGATACACTGTGGATAATGCTATTCGGTTTACAGTGTTTAGCCTATCGCATTCATATATATAAGCTGACATTTATATGCTGATAGTTCCGTAACCAGCTCCAACAGCACGTTCTAGTCTTCTGTAACAATGCTACAGAAGACGTTTACAATTCCTCTGTGATGCTGCAGTAAGCAATCTGGTAGTGGTGGTGGTGGTCGTCGTCTTCGTCGTCGTCTTGGTGGCAGTAGCGATTAGTGTAGTATCACTAATAAAACCTACAGAGTTAGTGATATTAATGCAGAGCAGCCTTTCTTACTAATATTTTCTTTCGGTGGGGGTGGGGATTTCCAGTCACGTCCAGGACACTGGCTATTCTGATTTCCTCAGTTCCTGCAGACCAATGAAGGTATGGTAACGCTACCACCACTTTCTTACACTTTCTTTCTAAGTTATTATTCACTAATATTTCTACCACAAATAAGACGGGGAACAATTGCCTGTAAATTAAAGAAAACATCTGTAATTTATCTTAGGTCAATTCAAATAATTGTTCAGATATAACACGAGTTCAGATTCGGAGGTTTCGTTTTACCGTTAACAGTAAATTTAACAGTTTATTGTTCGGGATAATGTTGCTGTACTTTTCAGTATCAAACCTTACATAGTATACTTAGAAGTATGTACAAAAAATAACAAGTAAGTCAAAAGTCAGTTTTACCAGCCTAATTAAAAAAAACTGGAATGGGTATTCGAATCGTGTCAAAAAACCTCACTGTGATAGTGGCACACTCTTGAACAGGGTGATAATCGGCCATATTTTAAAGTTCACATACTGAATTTTTTCTAACAAGTTCGAAATAGGAAACGTAAGAAATAGAGTAGTCGAATAAACATCACGGTCTTCTGGAATTTGACGCAGTACGGTCTGGTATAAATGTACAGATATTTCCGGAGACCCTACTCTCTTTACACTGTCACCAACTCCCATAACGTTATGGAGGCTGTGCGTTCTCTGCAGTTTAGTTTATCGATTCTCGGGAGGCAGTAATATTCACACCGTCACTGCCGTGAGGTTCTAGGTATCGCAGAATAGTTTTAGACGAGTATAACGCTAGCAACGTCTCCATCATATCACAAGTTCAACATAATATTCATATTCTAATCTACGGCATTTCTAGTTGAAATGTCTGATGAGAAACCTTTAGTTGATCCTTTCGTACATATTATAGCACTAGATCGGTACTACAAAACCATATTTTCACCAAATATTCACTGTGTATATTTGCAAAATATTAGGAGACAGGTTGATCAATTTTATCTGCGAAGTAAAACGCTACATTGTCGACAGAAACTTCGGTACCTGTTGACTGCTGCGTAATGAGAGATCCTTTTCAGAAATCACTGCCCTCTGTTGTAAACGGCATGTACTATCACTGTAGTGGTACTCAAAACAGTCACAAACCAAAGTCGTTATGTACAAGTAGGTATTACGTAACTTCTTTCATTTATTTTGTAAAGTATGTGATTAGAATTTGAACGTGAACAAATGTTGATGCGTCCGCTTTAATATAAACGCAGTGACAGGTTTACTGTGTTGAGAAATGCGTACAATGAGCCAATATTAAGGTTTACACCATCTCCTCAGACTTCCTTACTGAACAAAGATGACACATTTGCCATGTGAAATTAACATGAATGTAGGTATTCTCCCTCCCTTCTTCCCTCCCTCCTCCCCCCCAACAAAGATGTTGGAGTTGTGAGTTGCTGGTTCCTCCCTCTCCAGCATTTCAATACTCTGGATATAATCGCATGCGCTCTCAGACACACTCTCTCGCTCAATCAATGCTTGGTACTGTTTCAACCCTCAACTCCGCATTTTCCAATCCCATCCAGCGTACAATGTTTGTTGCTATGGAAACCAGTCAGGATGCTGGGCTGGAGCGCTCCATCCTTCCTTACCCAGAGGTCCAGTCACTCTTGACTGCTATAAAGCAACAAATGTGGTAATAATAATAAGGAAAATTTTTACTTACCTTCAACAAACAAAAACATTAAGATTTGTTTGTTTCTAAGCTTGTTCTTTGGATGTTTCTTCTTCTCTCCCTTCCTTTGTCTTTCTTTTTCCCATCCTTACTCTTTTTTTCCTATTCTCAACTTTATTTATAACACGCGTCCTCTCTGTACCAATTAAGAAGACTAAAGCGTATGGGGATTTTCAGACTGGGTCGTGTAGCAGAATTATTGTAAGCTTAACTTTTAGAAGTATCCGAGTGGATTTTAGGCATATTAAATGTCTCGAGGTTATGTTCTTGCTGAACGTGCTATGCAGGCACGTGGCGGAATGGCGTTACAGTTCCATTCATTTTTACTCTTGAATCTAGGTAACAAAGAGTGGTCAAATTCACTCCCTGGCCGTTTTACTGCCTCGGATAAATCGGCCGATATCCTTTGAATATGGTGCTAGTCCAACTCTTTGATTTGAGGAAATCCTCGTGACGGCGGTGAAATTCGAACTACCATACCTGAATTTGCAGCCTGTAACCTGTCATGATACCGACTGCGTTATCCCCGCTTGTGGTGATATCCTGACTGAAGTTCATATTTTCTCCTATCTGCCCAGGCAAGTGGATATGTAAGTTTAAAAACTATATGTAGGGCACCTCTTTTCAAATGACCTACTATTTACCATGGGTAATCAGAACGATAATGAGAAACATGGCGGTCACTAAGAATGTTGCTGTGGTCTGAATTGTGATGCCGTAAAATTTGGTATAATTCTGCTAAAGTTCCGGCGGATCCTGCTGCTTCCATCAGTAGGGACGTCACCATGATGACGATAAATGAATGTTTCTTTGAAAGTCTGTAAACTTTCACCACATTACACGACTCTATATCCCAGAATATATATTACTCTTCATAATAACAAAATATTTTATAAAAATGTTATTTATTGTGAGGGTTGTCACTAGATTTAAACGTTTAATGAGAATCTATTTAACACCAGCTTCATTATGTACCGTACAAATCAAGAGATTAATTGGTAAAATAATTTATGTATAAACTTTGGAAGAAACAATAACGTTTTATAATTCAGTGAAAGGACCAATTTGCACGGCCCTTTAATGAGATGTTCTCTGTTTTTCTGAAAGTAGCATGTTATGAATTTTTTCATGGCTACAGAGTTTAACCTTTTCCTGCTAACGTGGAGAATATGGTGAGCTTCTAATAATGCCAGCAAATGGCAGATGGGATTTAATTCGGCATTTAAAGGGTTAACTCATGTTAATTCTCTGCATGGTGGCTACTGCTACCAAATATACAGATGTGACGATTGTGAATTCCCTCTCATTCTCTTCGTTCTATGGAAATTTGCAAAGGAGTACGAAGCACATATTTGCCTTTCCTAAACAGTAGGCATAATTATGCAACAGATACCGAATTTTAGCACCTTTATTTCGGAAGCTTGCCCTTTAATACCATTTTGTGTCCGTAATAACAACTTCCTCTCACCATAGTCCGCTTTCCTAAAATTCATCTTAAGTATATACTTCCAACACTATTTCGGTCTTAATAATGGTCGTCTTCACGCCAATGTTCCAAATAAAATTTTGTGTGACAGATGATGATATAACACACACATACCACAGGAAAAATAAACAATTCTTACCCTTATAAATTTAGCACAAATAATCTTATCTGTATTCTATATTTTAACTTACATTGTGCATCACATATTTAAAACTTAATACGTTATAACTATATATTGGCTTGGTTGTCTATCTTACATTTCCTTCGAAAAAAAAACACCTTCCTGAAGATGGCCACAAAATGTGGTTGAAGCGTGTAGAAGTATTACAACAATTGTAAGGTAATAAATTCACATATTTTCATATAAACTTGTTGGTTTTATTCTTATAGTGAAGCTTCAGTGCATGGTCACGAATTATTGTGTTTACTTGCTGCATCCTGAAACATATCTACGCGTTTCAGTTATGCTACCAAGAACACAAGTTGACACGTCCAGATCACAAAGTGTCTGTTTATTGCTTTACATCCTACAGTATTCGGTGGCTGGGATAGCGTTATCGATAAGTGACTGGCTATGGGCTAGGCGGTGTGAAGTTCTAAACCTGCTGGGGACGAGATTTTTGGCGCTCGTCCAGACCGGCCCCTAAGCCCGATTAGCCTCCTTTTTCCCAAGCGTAAAGCTGCAGGAGCGTGGTACTGACCATCTAGCATATTCTAGCGCCGAAGTTTAAAATGGGTAGAATTATATGTCTGTCTAACCTCCCGTCCCCCCATGTCTTCATAAAGTGCAGGGTGGAATTTACCTTACTTATATTCCTCAATTCTTTGATCTGTTTGACCACTTACTGGCATTTAATGCATGCATTAAGAATGAATGGAGCTAGCTCTCCACTGTCCCTCTGTATCGTCGTGGCTGTTGGTGGGATAAACTTTACTTTGACTTCTACTTACGTTACATTTCTTCTGTTTTAGGTGCAGCTACGAATTCATTACTTACCTGAGCAATTCTTTTATAAACAATTTTAACATAATTTTTAAAATGGCGAACGATGCTATACGACCATAGTTTTATATGAAATATTGGAACTTGTCCATATCCCAAAGCAGTGACAGAGACTAGCTACGTCTAACGGTGCCACCAGAGCAGGACTCCATTTTCCCCCAATTCTAACTGAACACGAATACAAGTCCAGCCTCCGAAAAACTGTGGGTTGTTTTGTCCTGAGACCGCGGTAAAAGAAAGTGAAGTTCACCCTAGAACAGACCACGAAGGCCCACAGAGTGAGTAAAGGTATAGCTCTACCCTTTCTTTAACCTGAGCGCTAGATGGGGTTGGTTGGTCAAAGTCACAACCCGGCCGCTCTACCCCCGGGAATGACCCAGTGTCCATTGTATAGCACGCTGGTTGGGCCCCACGGCCGGCCTGCCTTCAACCAAAGAGACAATATTCTACTAATCGTATACAGCAGGCCGCTCATAGTTGCTTATTTCCCGATTTGCACCTTTCTGCAAATTAAACGGAATAATAATAATTGTTTTAATGAATAGTGACAAATATTTATAAATTTCCACCACCCCTCCTCTTAATAACTCATTTCCACGAGGTCTAAGGCGTGGGTCTGTGGCAGCTTGCTTGTTGGGATTGTGGGTTCGAATCCCGCCGGGAGCATGGAGGTTTCTTTCTTATGATCGTTGTGTTGTGTCACGTAGAGGTCTCTGCGACGGTCCAGTCACTCGTCCAGAGGAGTCCTGCCGATTGTGGTATGTGTGAGTGTGATCGAGGAACCTCACAGATAAGACCTCGGCCAGTGCGAAAAAAATAATTATACACTTTACTTATATTTTTTGGTTTATTTCTCATATTGAATAACACGAAAATATTTATTCCACATACTTATGTTATTGCTTCGTTTTTGTTACCTGCCAATAAACAAACAAATAAATAAAATATCAGTAGCGGGGAATACCTGAAGATGTGTAAAAGATGATGGGGAATAAAAATTGTACATTCCAACTCCGAAATTCTACAATTTGAATTTTAATATTCCGTTTATAGTCAATAACACGCACAAGGCCGTGTCACTTATCAGACGGTTGGTCGTCTTCTTCTCACAGCTGAGGCCCGGGTTCAGTTCCATTTCAGTTCTTGTGGGATTTGTGGTGGTCAATGTGGCACTGAGAGTTTTTTCCAAGTGCTTAGGCTTACCCTTGTCAGTATCTTTCCACCAGTTTTCGATAGTTAGTCATTCATCTGCTACAGATTCTGTATGATTTTAGCAATTTATAACATATTTAAATAAAAATCAAACTCATTCACTCACCCACTCAAAAAGCGCACACATAAACATATACACGAATGTCTTGTTCATATTTTCTGACACATTTTATAACATATGTGTTGTTTTAAAACTTTTCTTCTTAACCGGTTAATAAAAGAAAGAATATAATTAATCATTAAGGAAATGATTAATTATTCAGAACAAATCAACTTGCAAAGAGCTTTTAGAACTTGGCAAATTTTTCGTTGAAAAGGTAGCCACGCTTTTTCTTCTTAGTTTGAACTGCAGCATGTTTTATAGAACCGGGACAAGTTTAGGCTATAGTAAAATGCTTGTGTAATAATTCTAGAAAGAGCCAGATACTGTATAAGAACATTTTAAAACATAAGCCTGCAGCCAAGTTCCTTAAACTGGGAATGCAAATGTCTGCTCTAAGCCCTCGACATTCATAGCAGCGCCAGTGCTGTACAGATAATGTGTCCTACTCCCTCAGTGTATAAACCTCCCATAGATTTTGTCTTTCCAACTCACTTATTTGCATTTACGTCTCATTCGCATGCAAATCACTGAGCCATTGACTCTAGATTTTCGACGATTTTCACGGAAAGGGTTTTGCGAAGAAGAGTGGTGGTGGGAGTAACGAATGACAATGGTATTGAGGTGTGAAGGGGATGGTTAGAACTTTAGTAGGGGCAACTCAGATTGGACAGCGCAACAAGTTACACATGCAAAAGTGTGTATGCGTCACACTCATCTTTCAGCCAGTCTGTAATCCTAGTACAGCGTATTAATGAACGTCATTCTCAAGGAAAATTCTTTTGGTACAGGTGACATTTACACATGTCAGTGTGGTCATGTACTGAAGTCTTTCTTTTCCTCATGGTGTTTGCATGGCAAAAGGGCCACTTAAACACTGGAAACGCGGGTTCATACCTTGTTTAGGTAAAGCATGTTCAGCCTACTCTTAACCTTTAAGGAAATGTTCTTTTTTAAAATTTTGGCGCGTTGTTTATGAAAAATCTGAGTATTAATTCGACAAAAAAACATAAAATTATTGAATAAGTTCAATTTTATGGCAAAGAAAAACAGCAGAATATTTTACAAATGAACTTAATTTTTTTTTACCTAAATATGTAAATGAATTTCCAGTTCCAGCGTGGCTTGTTGTAGGTAATATAAGTCTTTTAAAGGGTAATGTGTTAAGAATACGCTGATAACCTCTTTCGAATTACTGTTTCCTGCTTGACTAGACGGAACTTGTAACAGGACTTTTTATCATGTAAAGAATAAAATACCTTTTACTGTAAAAAGCATTGAAAATGCTCAAAATATTTTGGTTACAGTAACTACTTCGTTCAAAATGAGGAAACTGATGTAATAAAAAATTAATGCAGGTTTTTAGAGATTTAGATATACTTTCATTTTTCAGAATAAGTCGGTAGAATTGGAATGGCCGTATTAATAGAATGAATAGTAAAAGAAAAGTAAGCCAAGTATTTAAAATAGTCCACAAGGAAGTCGATTAAAAGGAAGATAAAAAAAACAGATACTGGAACTGTGCGAACACAAAAATGAATAAGTGCAAAATTAAATACTGGAAATAGAGGTCTAAAACACAGTTGATTGGGAGAATTCCATTAAGGAGACGAAGGTCAGCATTGGGCTGTATTGTCGTACAAAAAAGAAGAAAAAGAAGAAGAATGAGAATTACTTTGTTCACATTCAAATGTTAGAGGGTTTTTAAATGTATGATGTCATTTCCTAGCGTCTAATAAATAAGGGTCAAAATTATGTGCTACGAACATAACTCATTTTTACCTCTGTGCTTTGTTTAATTACGCTGTCAGAAACTGAGTTAATATCATGTCGAATAGTTTGGTGGCTGGAAATAATGAATTGAGTAATGTGTTAAGGAAATGTTCTTGTCGTAAATGAAGACAATATCCAGGAATATGCCGCGCGAATGTGGGATAAATCACTTCAAAACTTCAAGTAGCATAGTCTCTGTCTCGCTTTAAATTTGAAGATGTTATTTCCCGAACACAAGTCAGAAACCTTCCTTTGTCCATCATTATTTTATACCGAATTGAATAATAACGTGTGCTTACTACTTATGCCGAAAGGGAAAGGTATTTAAGCTTTATAATTAGAAGTTGATAAATAAAATATTTTTCTTGTTTAATTGTCACGTCGTGAGGAACAAACGGGGGACTGGGGTGGACTTCGGCACTTTCGTAATTTAGACGCTAGAAGGGGTTTATAGCTATCTTGATATTCAGCGCGCTCATCTTCCACAGAAGAAGTCGCTGATATCCATCGCGTTTGAAACCTGAAAATAGGACAGATATAATCGTAACCTTTCCACTAGTTTGGCCCGTTTTACATTTTAGAGAGCGGTGATGAACAGGAATAGATCTTTGTTGGATTTATGAACTTGGTAAGAGACTACTGCAATGCCTAAATTTGCCTCCGGTCTGTATTGCACCACACAAGTCACATTAAGTTTTTTTTGTGGATTTAATCCCTAATTTCTGGGAAGCAAAGCCAACTCTGGGCTTCTGAGAAATAGCAGGGCAACATGCATATTCTACAGTTCAAATGTTGTCAGTAAACAGAACAATTACACATATGTAAGAGTAGCAGTCAGACTGCTGTACGCTGACCCTCAATACTTTTGCACTGCTGTCGTATATAGCTATGTGGGAAGCAGTGGCGGCCTGTGGCTGATAAGTACAGTAGTTCTGGGGCTAGAGTTTTTACATAATTAATGAGAAGACTATATCCAGCCCGTCTGTCATCACTGCCACTCATCTACTTATGTTTAGCTTATATAGCAAGGTTAAATTTTCTCACAAAAGTTTGTATTCTGTTAGGCGATGACTGCGAAATAGCTAAATTAAGTGTCTGTAGCACGACGTAATTTTTAAAATCAATCTTTTTCGTGAGAATTAATTACGAAACATTAATGCCCTCTAAATACAAGATTATTCGAAATGGTTGTCGGGGGTTTAACAACTTGTCAGTTTGAACGAACTCGATTATCGTGTTGATGTTCGTAGAATCACAAAGAGTGCACATATAGAGCAACTGTAAGGTATGTAACAGAAACTTGGAATGATGTTCTATTAATTAAACAAAACAAAAAAATAAAAAATCTCAAGTGTATTGTGTAATTACAAGTTGTTAAAACCCCGACAATCATTTCGAATAACCCTGTACTTCAGAGTGTCCTTTTTTCATGTTTGTCTTAAAATTGCAGCTACTAAGATTTAAAATATTAAAAAATATGGCTTTGAAAACAACTAAGTAAAAGAGTTATCAAAATTACAGCATTTTAAGCTTTGGCAAAGGTAAACATGAGTAAAAAAGTCCTGCTTTTAACTCTCTCTCTGGCGAGCTGTCGCTGTCTTCCCACTGTTCGGGCTATCCCTGACGCAACGCGCAATGTCTAGATAGGGCGCAGCCCCCTCTCTTTCCGCAGTGCTTAGAGTCTTTCGCGAGTATTTGAACTTCAACACGATTTCATTCGTGTTCTTTCACGGAATGCACACATCTCCTGACGAAAACTTGATTCACATTTTTAGTGAAATGTTTGTCAAAATTACTGAAAGGGCTCCAGCCGTGCAGTTCTCAGGCACGAGCCGCCCCTGCTGGGAAGTGACAGTACATGAAGAATATTTTGAGAGTAATTCTGTACGGTTCTTCGGTCGCAATATCGGAATGGTGTTCGTAACGATCATGCTGTTCCTTCCGTAATTATTCCAGAGTTGGACGCTCCTTTTTCTTGTTGGAGTGGTGGCGTCATATTTGCCTACATTACATACTTTGTGGGATGTAGTTTCTACCTGATAGGAAACACCGTGCATTTGCATTACAAAGACCAACCGGTTAATGTTGTGTAGGAAAATACGTGCTTTTTTTCAGAACGGTATACAGCCACTAAATATAATCGGTGGAAAAAGCAAATGATTTAGTTGTAAGGCAGTTCGTAGGCTTTATGCTTCATAACCGTCATACGACAAAGCGTTCATATTATGTACGTATTATGTAGGATTATCGGAATATTTGCAGTTGAGTGCGAGGCGCTGAAAATGGACTTATAATAAGTGATACAAAATCTGAACACAATTTCTTAATTTTCTGACAAAAAACAAGTACAGATAAGACTGTTGTGTGTGTTATGGAATGTCTGTTCAAGTGAGTGTTAGGACGCTCAGTTGTATAACAAAACCGAGAGCAAGCTCACCCTGAAAACACACACATACACACACACACAGAGATAGACGGAGAGGTCAATAAGGTCGATGTTTACACGCGCACGCGTATCAAATCTCGCCTTTGTCAGCTTACCTACACTGCTCTACCCTGCCTCACTCCTCCCCCAAAACACATTATTCAACATTACAGAAGCAGGCTTTCTATCGAATTCCGATGTCACAGTGTCAAGAACTAATGATGCAGCCCATCAAATTTTGTTTTTCCTCTTCGGTAATAACCATTGGGCTGTTACACAAAACGAATTGTGAGAACTTCTTTGAAAAAAAAATCTCCAAGAAGAAGGAAATAAAAATGAAAAAAGAAAATGAAAAAATCATGCTGCATAAAATATATTGCCAATTACAGACACGTCGTATGAAAAATTTGTAGTAATCGACATTGGACGAGTTTATGTTATTGCTGCTTACAAGCCAAGTTGTGCGTGATAAGAAGATTGACATTCTGTTCTATAACCAACATACAGTCAAACTTCTTATGACAGCCTTAATTATTATGGCTGCTGTAAATAAATTTGCTTTTTTGATCTTCAGAGAAGTCGCCATCTTTGCTGAAGTTCAATATATTTTATCCAATGAAGAGATACAAAGTGTTACATTAAATCTCAGCAAAAACCTACTTACCGTAATGTGTCAGTACCTTACATTTTCCAAGCATCAAATTTGTAGATTTGAACACTTCATTCCTGATTTAGGCCTAACTGCCTTTGCCGAAAACCGTACTCTTGCTTAACTTCAACACGTTGCTTGCGAGATAAATTGTGTCACTTCAGCAATGATTTCGCTATCAGCAAAGGATGTGATTTTGCCAACCTTATGAGCGAAATTAACCTATTTCTTATCACATATACTGAATACTCACCTGTCCCAATTTCACTCTTATCATTTATACGATTAACTGGTTCTATACTTGGCAGTACACTTGAAACACATTATGATATACTGAGTGTTACAATGAGATTTAACCTTTTAAAGCCTACTGGTTACGTGAAGCACCAACAAGTTTTAAATGCAACAATCCTACGCTCTGCCCACACTGTATGTATTTATTTGTTTTGTATTTATCTGAGAACAAACAGCGACTTGTGCCACTTACAGAATAAACTGATTGGTTTTTATAACAGAGATGAAAAGTGTTTACAGCGCGGTACGGATTGGGTCTTTAAACAGCGCAGTCTGCGCTTCGTGTTTAAAGGGTTAATTTTAAGGTAGCTGAATTTATTCTTACTCCCTGGTTTTAAACTTTCCCCATTAACATTTTACACCATGCATATTCACACGTTCAGTTATTTCGACATACAATTTTTATAATTGTGTTGGTTAGCAAACACAGTAGTCATATATGTCTACAGAATTCGGATGTAAATATTTTGATTCAAAAATATTAAAATGTGGACATGATTCGTAATGCATTTTATTCAGTTTATCTGGAATTACGAATTATTCGGAGTTGACCTGAGAATGACTAATTTCAGCTGAAACTTGCAGCTGTAATCCACGTCAGCTACTGAAAATAGCTTGATATTATACTTATTATTATCACTGCAGTGGAAACTGCTTATTGGATTAATTTATATGTGTCAAACAACCACAGCTGAAAGCATCAAGCGAATGTAAGTATATAGTCTGACGTGGTCGAAATATATAGATAAATTAGTTGCAAGGTGAAGAATAGTCTCGTGATTTATACACACATTGTGGAATTGTTTGGTTTGTAACATATGTGAGGAAGAGCCGGGATAGCGTAGACGGTACAGTTACTCGCTACGGACTGGATGATCCGGCGATCGGATCCCGGGTGTGGGGTTATTTTCCGCACCTTGCAGACCGGCTCTGGAGGGTCGGGGCGTGGTGTTGATCACCCATCCCAATCTAATGCCAATGTTAAAGAAAGAGTAAAGCTATGCCTCTACTCCCCCCTTTGGTATATTCTAGGGTTAAATTACTTATATGAGAGCAATATTAGCTGGTCATGGAAATTGTTTGTGGAGTCGACGAGTATATTCGAATTAATTGTAATATTAATGTTCAATTTTTGTCTCTCGCTTTAAAGGAGGAATATGTGTTGATGGTGTCTCAGTTAGTTCTGAGATGAACGAATCTTCAGTTTCCATAACAAATGGAGAAATATTGACTTGTTAAATAGCGATTAACTTTTGCAAATTCAGCTAGCATAACCTCGATTAACCATTACCTTATTTTTAGTTTAAGACTACTGGAACCACTTTAGACTTTTTACACGGTCAAAAAAATAGGTCTCTAAATTATTTGATGTCAATCCATTTACTTTTTACATATGTAAATTCTCCCCCATTAAGCTAATTGTAATGGGAAACACTCTTACTCGATTCAGTGTCCGAAGCATGTAACTCAGTCTGTTGATTAACCTAACAGATCTTCGTTATCCTGTATAGGAGGGTAAAAGGATAAGATGGATTTGGAGGGCTGTAAAAGGGAGAGGAAGATGAGAGGGTTGGTTAGCTTTTGCGGGGGTTGTTACGCGTGTGTACTGCAGAACAATTGTGTCCACTATATTGCTGTTGCAACTGGGACGGACTGTAGCTTGGTGATGTTAACTTAATGTGGCCAAACCCCTGGGAACTAATGCACCATTACCAGCTCAATTGGGTAGTTGACACACGCCTGGGGGCCCCACGTGATGGGTCACTGCATCCCTGAACAAATCGGTCTCGACAACCAGCTCGTGTCTGTCACCTTATACCCTATTAGACGTATTAGGTAGGGACTCTAAGACCTCTTCCGTGGTCGTAATGGATACGTGATAGTCTTTGCCAAAACAAATTGTGACTTATCTAGAATTGGAGCTTCCCTTTGAAAATTTGGTGGAATGGTCGATCAAAATCGCGAATTTCAACTGTTACAAATATTTGCATACTAATGTTTGCCAAATGCTATCTTTCTGGGCTAACTCCTAACAATTTATGTTTGATATCCCAGTGTTAATATTAGTTGTTTCTTAACTGCTGGTAAATTGATGGATGTAAAAAAATAAGACACTCCTCGATCCAATGTCGGAGATACAATGATTGAAATAGTAGTTTTATTTTAACTAATTTTCCAAGGGCCTTCCTTCGTACATGAAAACTGAGTCTAAGATAGCATTTATAATTCTTGTTGAAGGAAAATTTTATAAAAGAAATTTTTAAAAATATGTATTATTAGTGCTAATTTCCGTATGCAGGCTCATCAAACCTTCATGATAAAAGACAAATTACTACTAGCAAAATTCTCCCATTTTGGCAAGTCCTTCCTACAAAGGTAAATCGAAAGTATTCCTCAATACTTGCCAAAGACCTGACCCATGAAAAAGTACAAATTCTTGCCGACAGGAGAAGTAGTGGCTTAAGAGTTCAAAAACAGAAAGTATATTCGTGAATTGACATAGGTTACGTCAATGACACCCTTATTTATTCATTGTTCATATATTTTAAGGCAATTATCCTTCATTACTCTTGATAACATGAAATGTCTGTCGCTCGGCCTAAGGCCTCTCGCCTGCTGAGATTGTGGGTTCGAATCCCTCCGGGGACATGGATGTTTGTTGTGAGTGTTGTGTGTGCTGTCAGGTAGAGGTCTCTGCGACAAGCTGATCTCGCGTCTAGAGGAGTCCTACAGTTTGTGGTGCGTCGTTGTGTGTGATCTAGAAACCTCGTGAATAAGGAGGCCATGGCCCGTGTTGGGCCGCAGCACAACAGGGGGGGGGGGGAATGAAATATTTAATCTCACCGATACAGACTAATACATGCAAGAGAGAATCTGTTTGATATGATTTACGATGTTCTGCTTGGGCAATAATTTGTCCTTGTCTTATGTTGCTGTATCTTGTTTCATTAATTCAGATGCTGAATTATTATTTCACTTTTTCCGTTCAATTTCAACAGTATTTAATTAATACAAAAACTTCTGTCAAAATTTAAGTTGTTTTCTTCCAGTAACTTATTTGGCATGCCATTTATAGACAGTAAGATTTGCCAAGTTAGGCTGGACGACTGAAGAAACGGGCTTGGAAATCGTGGCACGAGCAGGAAATGTTCTCTTTCCCTTACAATCTATACCATTTCAGATGCACACCCAGCCTCTTACCTTTCGTGCCAACGGGCATGAACCTGACCACTCAGCTGTGTACAGTATGGATGTTCACACCAATGTAGCCTTCCATAGTTCTTCATTGTTTTGTACCCAATTAATTAAGCTTATGATCACTGCACTCACCTAGTATAATCTTCCTTCCGCATTGTCACTACCTAACACTAATGCATAGTGTGAAAATTACGCTGTTTCCATCTCAGGAAAGAAATATACATTAACTTGAATAGGTCATAGCTACCCCTAGACTACAAATAGGCACACGTTATCACAACATTTTCGTTCATAGATCATTATGTTATGAATTAGGTTGGAAAGTACTGGATATAAATTTTGTAACTCAATTATTGTATCAACTACTGCACATATATAAAATTTATAATTTTTTTTACACATTAAAACATTAAAAACGCTCCGACATGTTTCGGTCCTAGGACCATCATCAGGGAGCCATATCGTCCTTGCTAAAGTCACACTATAAAAAGTCACATTAATTTCGCTGTACCAGAT
>Ga0131853_10012193_pt1 | contig 15739 bp, 5 predicted proteins | sample TergutLab28metaG_FD_92764 | JGI IMG/M metagenome (GOLD analysis project Ga0131853, IMG submission 92764) | Labiotermes labralis P1 segment gut microbial communities from Petit-Saut dam, French Guiana - Lab288 P1 (version 2) (version 2) | ecosystem: Host-associated > Arthropoda: Insects >...
ATACGCCCATCATCAGGAGCATTAGATGTTGAGTTGCAGCATATGGTTTTCTGCACCGAGTTTTTGGATGGGTGGTGGTCTTGAGAGCCGCTGTGTAGGTCGTGTGTACGGTGCGGATGGTGCACGGCACCATCCGCACCGTACACACGCTGCAACTCAACATCTAATGCTCCTGATGATGGGCGTATGTACCCGAAACATGTCGAGCTAAGAATACATCAATAAAATTACCTAGTTGCATCAAGTTCACATATCACACTATTTCATGAGGAAGATGCACGGACAAACAACCCTCAAGATTATATGAGATTTGCTCCCAGTCCTCTTCAATATATATGGTAAGTTTTGCGACAACCTAACTAAGAGCACTAGGCTCCTCTAACATTTAGACAACTATTTATATTCGACAGGACGATTAGATTAGATTAGATTAGATTAGATTAGATGTGTATCAGAAGGTGTTACGGATTTTTGAAAAAGACAGATACGAGTATTGCTGTCAAAGACAGTTCTGAAGTATTCTGACAACATTATATCGCACATAGGTTTTCTAAGTGTCTAGATTTTTTCCATCCTCTCGAATTAACAAAATAACACCACATTAGTGATAATGTGTGTTTTCGTCCAAGAAAGGGCGGTTATGCCTAAAGAGTAGGGTTCCGGAGAGCTTTACTCAACAGCAGTCTCCATAGGCTGTCTCTATATGCAGCTAGTATTGCGTTTTTTGTAGCAGATAGTACAAGAACGCAAAGCGATTTTAAGAGTAATCATCAACACTTTGTGGACCCAGCTGAATGGTTGCCTCGCTACACTTTGCGTAAGGACTAAAGCGGGCCTAATTCGCGAAAGGAAAAACACTGGATAAAGTCTAGTAACGCTGAGCAGTTTCACCTCGAATAAATAGTATATTTTGTGTCTAAATTAGACCTGTCAAAATGTCACCAAACTCACAAGTCACTTTTCAAGTTATAAAACGTGAAAACAGGTTGCCTTTGTAAAATGTCTTTTTTTTTTTTTGGAAAACTTAAAAGTAATATAAACTGTGAGATCTGAAGGTCTTGTAGCCCTGTCGGTGAAGTTTCTTTCTTCTCTGGGAAGTAATTCGTTTAGCCTGTTAAAAATTTACCGACGTTCAAAGCAGCCTGCTCTCCCGGAACTTTTGTATAAAACAGTACAGCATAAGAAGACACATCACAGAAGATGATATAATTCAAGTTAAAATTCCTTTGCCAACATAACAAAATGGCGGCTGAGGAATATAATTTAGGATATTTCTTATCATATTAATCAGTTAACTTTTAGTGCATGTGCATAAACACGTAAGTTTTACACAATCAAGAGACCACAGTGTCTCTGGAAAAATGACGGCTACCCGAGTCATATGGGCAATACAAAGTACAAGTACGCGTGCATGCCGTATGTGCCATGCAAATTGCCAGATATTAAAAAAACATAGGTTAACTTTAGATTGTTGGCTCTCGCCTTGTGCTAGGAAACTCGCAAAATAAAACAACCTACACGGAAATGAGCTTTAAATTAGAACTAGAATATTTAGAGTCAGTACGACATAATTAAATAGTAAATTTCTCTTTAAATATGAGCCTGAAGCAAGTCCGGTGTTGGTCCCAGGCCGAGTATTCTGTACGTGATCAGTTAATATCAACACATCGCACACCGATACGACACACACACACACACACACACACACACACACACACACCGAGTCCTGCACTTTCACTATCGTTCAGCTTGACCGAATTCGGAGAGAAAACAATCCGTTTCTCTTTAGTGACAGCTGGAAAACAAATATGTCTGCACACATACGTATGTATATTGTGACGTAGTGAGAGGAAAAATTATTGATAATTTAATTTAAATTAGGAAGATGCGTTTGAAAATATATACAACGATGTCACAACCCCCCCGGCTATTCAATCGGTAGGCATGTCTTTTTCTCAAGGAATCTAAGTGGTCTAAGTGGCGAGCGGTGATATTATTAACAGCTGTCACTATTGATGTTGTTTATTTTAATTCCTGATGTTAGCATTTACAGATCGCTGCATATGAACGCGCCCTTGAAAAGGTATCCACTGTTAGCTTTGGTACGCGAGGACAACTTGTCACTTCCGAGTTACAGAACAGACTCTTTTCGTTAGGTTTCCCAAAACTCGCAAGTTTTAAGTTCACCCCCTTCTTAAAATTTCTTACTGTACCCAATTGGTCGAGTGTTAAATTTCGCTACTCCCTGATAGGTCCGAAAGTCAGAATTTTGAAAACGTTAACCCCATTGGCTTCTATCTATGTAACATTCTTCCACTGTTGTCGCCCGAGTGAACTTCTTCACGCGTCTCACTAATTTCTTTAGAGTCCAAGCGTGCCTAACATTGTAAATCTTCCCAACACGATTTAAAGAGTCCCAGAAGCTGTCAAGGTTTTGAAAGTCAGACTTGTTTCCAACTTTTCTTACAACATACATTTGATTCTGACAAAGTCGAAACTGTTAGCTTGCTACATCCCCCATAAAACTCTCTTCCCCTGTAAGCTGTAATACTGACACTCTCCAATTTCTACCCCATCATAAACCAAACCAGCAAATTTTCTAAACAGTTTTTACCTAGGCTTTAAATATAAAATTTTTTCTCTTAATAAAAAACTTGCACCCTATATCGGTTATAATGTATAATACTCCGGTGATTGAGTTACAGGAGATTTTGCTTGCATCTTACTGACGGTGGTGGTGACAGTCGCACAGGGCTGTCCGGATGTTGCTTGTCTAATCACGCTGTATCATTTGACAATATCTGTCGTTACATCTCTCTAAGTATTAAGTCCCTTATTTATTCAACTAATTTTTTCAACTAATGCACACAAAGTATTATAAAATTGTTAAACAGTTAAAATCATTTAAAATTATAATAGTTGCTCCAACATGTTTCGGTTTACATAAACCATCATCAGGGAGCTCTCAGCCTGTGCTTCAAATAATGATATGTAACCGAAGTCAACATTGTAACTTTAGCGAAGCACAGGCTGACAGCTTCCTGATGATGGATCATGTAAACAGAAATATTTTGGAGCAACGATTATAATTTTAAACGATTTTAACTGTTTAACAATTTTATAATAATTTGTGTGCATTAGTTGGACAAATAAGAGACTTAATACTATCAACATACACGGTACAAATACGAAGATTATTTCTCTAAGTAGTTATGATGCCGATAACGCTTTCAATATAAATGGAATAGTATAAAATCAAATCTAATATATTATTATATTTAAATATTTTGCACCAATAGTTTTTTTTAAATGGTTAATTATTTAGTAAAATTAGGACTTGTAACGGACCAAAAATTAATTTCTTTTGACAACTTTGCACGTAAGCATAAATACCAAGTTTTATCCTAATGAATTCTGTAACTTCAGCGGTGAAACTTGCGAAAGAACATGCCTCCAATATTCTTCATTTTATTGTGCTTTCGGATTTGTAACCGAACGCAGAGATTCATATGGCCAATAACAAAGCTTGCCATTTGACTCGATCCTGAATCACTCCTATCTAACTCTTACTTCCTCAACCCATTTCCCTAAGACAGTCTTCCCGCCCTCTTCTACTTTTCTAAAGATCCGTTTCTGAAGATGTTTACCCATCAAAAACTCTGTGTACATTCCATGTCTCATCCACTTTTTTTTCCCATGCTCTACCCATCGCAGCCCTACTCTTTTCGGTGTCCATCTATTAGTGGCGTCTACAAGTCACTTACAGAGTGAAGGACAAGTGCAGGTCAAACCTACAGAAGGCGGATCTACACTAAAATACAAGTAAAAAAAAAATTGTTTTATGAATATAGACCTTTTGGAACATGGTTTCCGAATTAGGGCCTCCTGACGAATAAAGAAAATGTTCTGCGTTCACCCTGAGCGTCAACGCAAGTCGTTGGACTTCTGTACCGTGATTGCCTGACAGGCTGGAAAATTCCAGCTGTTGTGCGAATCATCTCAAATATAGTCTGTTTTCGTTGATGCATGCTCTGGAGTTCAGTGACTTCTGTGGCATGAACAGTAGACTTCAAATTTCGCCACAGATAAAAATTTGATGGACTGAAACCAAGGGAGCGAGCAGGGCATGCTATTGGTCCACTTCGTCCTATTAGTAGTTCTTCTTGCAACGTGCTCTTTGAGAATTCCCGAACTGCAAAACCAAAATGTACTGCAGCACTGTCACCCTCAAAACATAAATGGATCCTAGTCTACAGGTCCACGTCTTACAACAACTCTGAAAGGCCTTTTTATAGGAACTCGTGGTACACGTCTCCAATCGGACGTGATAGAAGAAATTAAGATCCCAAAATTCTGCCTGTTGCACTCAAAATTGTCACTTTGAACATTTTATTTACTCTTCTTGAAGCCCGAAATTGCACACCAGACTTCACGCTCATATGACATTCATTTCCTTGTATTGCGACTTAGAATCACGTACTGTAGGTTTGTCCTTGTATTTTTCTTTCATCCTGTATTTTATTACGTAATATCCAAAATAACATTATCCTTTGGTAGAGATATTTTCCTCTTTACTTTTTGTTACTCGCGTTATTCGTGCAGAGTAAGCGACCACTTTTCCGTCAATAAAAATCTGTTAATAAACTTTCTCTCTTTTCACAGAGAAGCAGTATATGGTAGGCTGAGAAGAGTGAATAATGTAGTTTGTTACAGAGATATCGGAAATGCATATTCCTGAGAAATATTTGGTTTAAAAATCTGAAGGGAATAATCCTCTCGGAAAGCGTAAGCATTGAGAGGAAAAAAAAATTAACATAAAACTTCAAGAAATGAGACTTTGGGGTGAATAATATGTCGCAGAAAAACGTAAATAGGTAGGATTTTATGAATATGATAATGAAATTTAGTTTCCATAAGGAGCGTGCATTTTTGTAAACTGTCAAGAGGAGTGATTCATGGCTATGATTAGCAAATTAGATATAAGAAAATAATTAATTCATGTCTGTCTCTAAGATTTAAGTTTTAATGGCGATGGTTCTGCAGATTAAGTGCTCGTGGGAAATGACGCCGTACATATTGGTACATAGGAACCAAAGTTTCGGAAGAAGCGGTCACCTGACTCGCGAGGCCTCCTCTACACTGCTGCTCGAAGCAGTATTTGCTGTCAAAACTTTGGTAGTAATTACCAAATTAAACGTCACGTCACGTCACGTCTTGTAAGACTGCAATCGTCTTGTCTTCCGATTTGCCATTACACTGCGCCGTGCTAGGGTGACCCTGCCGTACGTAACATTGACATGTTACCTGCTAATTACGACTAATTTACGGGTTTTTCTGTTGAGGGATTTAACGGTCAAGTGAATGGCCATAATCACGCTCACCGGCCTTGTCCTGAATACATGATACCACCAATTTACTCTGCACTGCCAACCATGTTTCTGCTTCGCGGGCACCGAGACTTGTTGTAGCAAACTTGGAAGAAGCTTCGTTAACTAAGTGGAAAGAGATCTTCTTTCAGCTGTTATTTAGGAAATTCCCTGTCATTAAGGAATTCGACTTTTGACTGCAGCCAGCTTTTGTATACACGTTTTACATCATTTCAGATTAGCTGTTTTCTTCCTATAAACACAATGGTCGCCCAAAAAATTTCTTTTTCTTTTTAATTACACGCTAATATCTTGCTTGTGCTCCTCTTTTTCCCGTGGGATGGGATAATGTAGTTAGTATAGCGAATCGCTACGGGCTGGACGGTCCGGGAATCGAATCCCTCTGTGAGCCAAATTTTCCGCACGCGTCCAGACCTGCAGTAGGTCCCTCCCAGCCACCTATGCAGGGGGTACCGTGTCTTTCCCGGGAGTAAAGTGGCCGGGCCGTGGCGTTAACCTCCTACCCCTATCTACCGCAGAGGTTAAGGAAAGCTTAGAGTTATCTGTTCCCCTTTCGTGTCGTCGTGGCTTGTGATAGGGTGAACTTCGCGTTTTACCTTCCCTTTTTCCTTACGTGCGTTACATGTCCCATCAAATTCCATATCCCGATTAAACTAACCACTCATATTTTGTTAAAAATACAAATTATGAACATCCTTTGTATCCTATATTCTCCAGCTGTTTTCTACGTCATCTCATAAAGGATTCAGATGTTCTGTCTACAGACTTATTCTAAAACACCTTTACATGTTTCTGAAGTGACATAATTCTTTGGACTCGTCCGTCGTCCAACTTCCAATGCAGCACTACCTTTCGGAAGCTGTCTTCAGGTAAGAGAACCTTCTAATCTGGTAGACCCTTAAAAAGATATACTCATTGACAGTGACTCTTTCTAACGGGTCCACCAGATTAGGTGCTTTCCTTATGTGAAGAATTCAAACACAGAGTAATATATTGAAAGTTAGACGAAGGAAAAAGTCCAAAGAAAAACCATTGCATGAAGTCATATACCATTGCCAGAACTCTACAGAGTCGTGCCTTTAGCTGTGTTGTGTTCGTCGGCTTTAAAAATCAATTTTCTTGCTCTATGGATTGTGGTTTTTCACTGCGGTGAAATGAATGTTTGTGGCCTACTCTTATATGACATTATGTGCCCTCATATGTTGGTACACATTTCTGGAGGAAAACACTTCTTCCATCGTCACTATATGAGGTCACACCTACCAGATTACATAGTTTTATGACCCACACGACAACAGTATGAACCCACTCTTATTATTTGTACCATAACAGATTTCTAAGCCACATGGGATCAGTAATGGGCGTAGTGGAGTTTGTGGAATGCAGGCATGTGGTCAGGTCGCGTGGCTTCGGGACGCTTTCTATTGCTAATTGGTTCAACTGGGTTGCAGCACTTCACTGATGCTAGCCAAACAGTGTTTTGTTAGTAACACTGGTCAGGCAGTACCCCCAGCATAATAGCTGAAATTAGAACTGGGTCCTTTAGAACATCTTAAGACACTTCGTCCAGTTCGTGGATATTTTTGTCATTGTGAAACATTAATTAGGTTCTAATTATCCGACCAAACACAACATATAGGTCTAGTGCAGTAGTCTTTTATTATACCTTGCAACATGTTTCGACTGTCCAGATCAGCTATCTTCAGGTAGATTTGGGTACACAATGAAGTATAAAGGGAGAGAGGTCTCTCTTTACAGTGTAATGAATTATAACAACATTATTCCAAAAAACGGAATAATTAGGTTAAAACGAGTACATAAATATGTTACAGAATTCCTTAGATATAGTCTAGGTGGAACTGTAAAATGATTAAGATAAAAATCAAGGTGAAATATGATTAAGGGGTAAAAGATACGAGTACTGGCAAAGCCCTTGCAGACTAGTTTTGCCCAGACTAGAAACATTAATCATTAATTTGTGGAGCCCAATATAAATTATTATGTTCCTGTTTGGTTTTTAACATAGTTACTAGATCACGATCAGCGTGGAACGTTCTGCATGACAGAAATATGTAATTGTACATTTACCTTAAAATTACGTTTTTAACCTACCAATTTTCTGCCAAGAAACAAATAAGATGTCACGTAGTAACACGCCAGTTTGAGAAAAATTAGTTGATATCGAATTGAAGAGTATTTATAAATCATAAATTGATATAAAATGAATCAAAAATACTTGAAGCGCATTACTGTCTCAAACTTTGGATTGAACCCCTTAATAAAATCTGATATATCTCAAAATTCATTCTTTTTCAGGTGTTAAGTCAAATGCTTCTTGAATAAAAATGAATAGTAGGAGGTGATGGAGGTTATGTACTTTAATCTGGAAGTACTAAAAAACTATGCATTACTTCAGGCGAAGTAGTTAAAATGGAACACAAGATGCCAGCGCGACTTGTTTAGGAGGAAATCGATAAGAAACTGCTGCGTCTTCTGCTTCCTGCACGCCAAAAAGTGTATTAAATGAACTCACACCTGGTTGGAAACCATAAAAGGCTTCCGGAAGTAGAATCTGTTGACGGAACTAAATGGAAACATTACAGAATTTGGAGCGCTTTCTGTAGCAGGCTATCGACCCATCCTGAGCCAGATGTATTACCAAAGTGCTAACCTACCCTCTTCATAAGTTCGTGACATGAACAACGATCGACCAGACCAGTTAACCCTGAAGGATTTCACATGTTGTTGTTTGTGGTTAATGGCACAGTATATTCTGGTAGAAGAAAATGTTGCGTCCATTTGCAGGATAAAACCGTAAAGAAGGAGGCATTACGTTATAATAATATAAACAGCCGACTAGATACAACAATTAAAATTTTATTAACAATTTCAATCAGCTCAACATATTTCGGACGATAATTTCGCCCATCCTCAGGAGCACAATACTGTGTTTACAGTTTGTGGTATAAAGCACCGATGATCCTGCCTGCTGGTGATCAGGATGAGGTGGAAGTGTTCCACCTCATCCTGATCACCAGCAGACAGGATCATCGGTGCTTTATACCACAAACTGTAAACAAAGTATTGTGCTCCTGAGGATGGGCGAAATTATCGTGCGAAATATGTTGAGCTGATTGAAATTGTTAATAAAATTTTCATTGTTGCATCTAGTTGGCTGTTTCTATTATTATATCGATGATGCACGGTCACACAAACATCAAAAGGTATCACGTTCTTCAGGACAAGCTCTTCTCACCACGTCGTCTTGTAGGTGGGTGCCAAGGTTTCGGGAAGGATAAACTGCCCCAATCTGCAGAGTGGAAGACACTTTAGTTTCGTGTCTCATTTGATCGTTTTTAGACGCGATAGCGAATTTGCGGAAAGCGACTATTAGCTTTGTCATGTTTGTCTGTCCGTCCGCCATTCCATCCGTCCGCGTGGAACAAATCGGCTTTCATTGGAAGCATTTTCATGAAATTTTATGTTTGAGAATTTTTGGAAAATCAGTTAAGAATTTTCTTTAGAATCTGGCAAGAATAACAAGTACATTACACGAAGACCTATGTACATTTATGGCACTATATCAATGAATTCTTCTTAGAATAAGAAATATTTCAGACAAAGTTTCATAAAAATTGCAACGAGCATTTTATGTTCAATAATTTTTCTCCGAAAATCTTGTCTTTTATGAGATAATGTGGAAAATTACTGTAGAGCCGGACAGGCCACAGATGACAATATGGCACATGCGCATTGCATGCTAGATAACTGACACTACAAACAAAATCTCGGACTGTGCAGTACTTACCTGCATTTGCACGGCAAGTATGGTTGCAAGAACGCGCTTCAATGTTAGGTTCTACGTAGGTACACTTTTCTGCGTTGTCGGTTATTTGATGATAATCTTTCATGCGGATTCCTCACTTGATGAAAGAAGTTAAACTTTTATAGTATAATTATATAAATATATTATATTAATTTTATAAATATGTTATATATATAAAACTATTATTAGTATTATTTCTAGGCATAAATTAGAACACGTATAAATGTCTGAAAATGTAATCTTAGAAATTATTGAATGATTTTGTACCAAATGTGTTTCTTTGGTGTTATAACCTGCTACTAGCAGTCACCAGAATTTAGTTTTTGCTTCTGTGTCATTTTAATTTAAAACTTTATTCACATGTTTATTAAATTTAGCTTCTTAAGTTTCCTAAGAATATTTCTTCTATGAATAATACACTGCTACAAAAAAAGTTCTACGCATCTCCCCAAGACTCTGTCTTTGTTCAGCTCGTTGTCTGCAGCGCGATTATGTTTGCGAGGTTGGTCCTTCAATTTTAGATAATGTAACAAGGCCAGTGACGTGTGCAGTGAAACATAGCAAACAACAACTTTGGACTGTACATAGAACAAACTTTCCACATGTACTGCAAGGTTGTGTCAGAACTTACTATATTATAACTGTCAATCCATTTCTAACAGGCCTCTGTAGCGCAGACCGTCTTTAGACTCTCGTAGTCACTCAGGTACTAAAGAAGTTCTGCGCTGTTCATGAAAACCGACGAGTTGCTTTTCGTTTCCACGACAGCACGCCGGTAGCTCATAATAAGAATCAAATGAATCTAGTCCACAACCTCTGACCTTATTACTTTAAGCTGCACCTAAATATTATTATACCATCGACGCCTAGTACTTTGACGTGGATTGTTCTTCTATTGAACTCGTCTCACAAAGCCCAACTTGTGTGAGCTATAATATATCGGCTGTATAACAATATTTCACGTTGGACGACATGTTACATGTTTATTATTCTGACCTTTGATTTCCATCAGTTACATAACCCCATTCCTGTAAGCAGCATGTTGCTGCCAAAGAGTGATATACTTGAAAGAGGCGGCGTCTGCTCACAGCCCAGATTCGGCTCTAGTTCCAAGAAAAATCATGTGCTTGTGTGTGTGTTTGTGTGTGTGCGCGCGCATGCGTGTGCAAGGGGTGCATAGCGTGTAGGCGCTTGAATTATATAAAAGTTAATATGTCTTCTACTTAACATACGTTAAATCGTACAAAAAATATACCCTTTGTTCTATTAGGAAGTGCCACACAGACTGGAGGTAAAAATGTAAGAGTAAACATTTAAAAATAATGATTTACAGTTACGGTTGTGTAATTGCGATGCTAAAGCAAAATAATGTACAGAATGGCTCTGTAATGATAATTATTTATCAGTAACATAAAATTGTTCTTGTTATGCTTTGCTATAGCTCTAGAACCTGCTGTTCAGGAATTTAAGAAATTTAGATGCACTGCACACTTTTTCTCTATTGCTGTGAACGCACTCCAACGCGTCGTGAAGATGAAGTATACGGGGTATCTTAATACTTGAGATTTTCACGGAGGTGAAAATTTGTGTTGTGGTATTCTGTGTTATAACACTAATTAGTCCGGTACATGAGTAATGACGTTTCGAAAGAAAACACTGCCTCAATTTATCTACGAAAATGTTGTACGGATTTACCAGAACCCTGCATCAGAACACAGAACACCACAGTATCTGAAGTTTAAGACATTTATGTCACCAAGCAGGAAATATCAAAGGGTTAGCGAGTTTGAGAAATCAGAGGGCAGGTGGAAGGCCATATCGGACTTGTGGTGGACATTATTTTCTCCATATTCTTCTATATTTCCTTTTCAGCCGTCCTTCCTCGAATGTTCCTTTGGCCTACTCACCCATCACCACCCCACAGACGTGCAATATTCCAGATCATCCAGCACTCTATTAAAGTATCTGTAAGCGGTTGATGTTTTTTTTCACACCCAAAACCGAAATAGACGTAAGATTAAAGGAATTAAACCTTATCCTGCTAACGTGGAGAATACGGTGAGCTCCTAATAATGCCAGCAAATGGAAGATTGGATTTAATTCGGCGTTTGAACGGTTATACTCTAGCACGTAACCATTACGACGGTTACTGTGTGGACCGTGCACACAAAGAAACGGCAGTGAACCTTTGATCGACCCATGACCTGGTTTCTTGAAACAGAGACACCTCTTAAGGTTAGGTGTATCTTTCAGCGAAATGCAGTTCCACTTTTGTAGAAAATTATACCCCTGTTTCTTTAGCCCGGACGCGATCAAGGTGGCTTAGATTAAGCATTCACATCTCCTCTCCTTGCATCATAGTGTCCCAGTGACAAGGAGGGAATCAGAGCGAAGCACGGACCTGCAGTATATAGAGGGAGAAAGGAAAAAGTTGTTACTACTTAATGAATGGATAACCCATGGATACACACATGTATGTGTGTTACTATTAACACAATAATAAAACCGACAAATGCACTAAAGTTAAAATTTTATCTTATACACACAATTTGTCATAACTCCATTATGTTATGACAAATTGTGTGTAAAAAAAATATAATTTTAACTTTAGTTCATTTGTTGGTTTTACTGTGTGAATTGTTTATCAATGCACGGATACGAATAATTTTAAGCATGTAACTAAGTCTCTTAGTTTAACAACATGAATAACGTCATCATGTTGCAATGGCCAGAATTTGAAAAGAAAAGTTCGGAGCCTCGTTTAATGTACTCTGCCAGTAGTGTCTGAAGGGACTGAAGAAACTCACGAGAAACGTAAAGCGAAGTAGCCGGCTTTCGTTTGGAGACTGTAACCTGGAATTTCTCATATAGGAAATACTAATCCTAACAAACACACTACGGTAATGGGCAACGTAGATAGAGGTTGGATGATTCTTATGTTGTGAAAAAGAATTGAGCCCTTTTTGACTAGTGATGTTTTTCTATATATAAAGAGCTTCCGGTCATATTTTTTTTTAATGTTTGCCATCCCGAAGTTTTTAACACATATATGAATATATAATGTATCAGTCAAAACAAAATTTTATTATGTTTTTTATTATTTAGGGCAACATGTTTCGATTCTTATAGAATCGAAACATGTTGCCCTAAATAATAAAAAACATAATAACATTTTGTTGTGTTTGACTGATACATTATATATTCGTATATTCCGGTCTTATGCTTTCGATAGTCCTTCATGTTCCGGCTTTATGAATAAAGACCGAAACATGTAGTATATTAGACCATAAAATGTGTGGTGTAAAATCTCTGTACTTGAAGGTTTATTGTTTTATCTGCCTTTCAAATCAGCGTAAACGTAGCAACTCATGTTGTTCGTGAGAAAGCTGCCTGAATCTGTTTTATTTATTTTTGGCTAAAAAATATTCAGAAGATAATCAACGTTGCCTCTCTTTTACTGCTTTTCTCTGGGTAACCTCTTTTCTCTGTTTGCATGTTGGTTTCATAAATGAACAAGTATCAAGTAACTTATAAAAATAATCATGTCTTGTTGGCCTGGTTACATTAATCAAGCGGCTGCCGATATAAATAGACAAAACCATCAGTCGCAGGCGACAGGCACCATTTCTGTCGGCATCAAAACTAGTGTGCTATATATGAGGCAGAATTCAGACAGCTGAAGCCGGGAGTCCAGTATTCGCTAAGTCCCGCCATTGTTTATTAGATGCCTATGTGCATTATGACTGACATGTTTGTTTAACAGTAACACAAAAACGTATTTCGTGATCTATTAATTGTTAAACAGTTCAGATGTTTTAGAGTGGCATAGGATCTTCCTGTATATTTAATGTAGTTATTTACCCTATAAGTAGGTTAACTTGTGGCAGTTTATCGGAAAAATGTAAGGTGAAATCTGGAAGGTAAAGTTACAGTCGTTTGTGATCACGTGGGTAGGAAATACAGATGGTGGCCTTCTGACCTCGCACACCACATTGTTTTGCCTACGAACGTTTATGATGAATACACCGCCTACATGTTAAGGAGACAATATGTCCCTCCAAGTTATTGGTCTCCGTGCCTCCAAGGTATTGGTCTCCGTCTCTCCAAGGTGTTGGTCTCCGTGCCTCCAAGGTATTGGTCTCAGTCTCTCCAAGGTGCTGGTCTCCGTGCCTCCAAGGTATTGGTCTTCGTCCCTCCAAGGTGTTGGTCTCCGTGCCTCCAAGTTATTGGTCTCCGTCCCTCCAAGGTGTTGTTCTCCGTACCTCCAAGGTGTTGGTCTTCGTGTCTCCAAGGTATTGGTCTCCGTCCCCTCCAAGGTGTTGGTCTCCGTGCCTCCAAGGTATTGGTCTCCGTCTCTCCAAGGTGTTGGTCTCCGTGCCTCCAAGGTATTGGTCTCCGTCTCTCCAAGGTGCTGGTCTCCGTGCCTCCAAGGTATTGGTCTCCGTCCCTCCAAGGTGTTGGTCTCCGTGCCTCCAAGGTATTGGTCTCCGTCCCTCCAAGGTGTTGGTCTCCGTGCCTCCAAGGTATTGGTCTCCGTCCCTCCAAGGTGTTGGTCTCCGTACCTCCAAGGTATTGGTCTCCGTCTGTCAAAATATGTATAGGTGCCAAATCACAATATAAATTCTTACCGCTTTGAAAACCGGAAATTTGGGATACTGAAATGAAGTTGACTTATATAGATGAATTATGCTACTCCTAATAGTTTGGAAGTTTGTATTGTGTTTCTATATACAGATATGGAAATATTTTTGCACCGATTGTACACAACCCCGGAAGGAAAATGAAGGAGCTGAAAAATTGTCATTAAACTTGTGAAGCCTGATTTTTACGTGAATAATGTATAGTCGAATTCGGTTATAACGTCACAAAATGAGATTTTTTGACATTATAAACAAGTGTTGTTATTTGTGCATTGGTTTCTATTGAATTTGATCATTTTAAAGGTGGGTGTTGTTGTTTTTTGGATTTAGGTTTAAAGGAATCTAAATAGTTTAAGTGAAAATATTGGTTTGTGGTCCGATGATATAGATTTCTATTTTAGATTTATGTTCGTGTCTATTTGTTTTGTTAGAGAATAATGTTAGGGTTAACAGCGAGGGATTAACTGGCACCACAGAATATCTGACGCTCTAGACGAATTGTTGCCTAAACAGATGTCATTATAACCGGCTTCGACTGTATTACTATGCTTTTCGTACACATTCGTCTACATTACAAACATTTTTACGTTAGTTTTGCTAGGGAAGATATTCGCGGGGTTTTTTTTTCTTGAGTAACGTACAAAACGCAACTATCCCAGTTAGTTAAGTTCCTACACCAACAAATGCACTCTTTATTAAACATGATAAAGTTTTAAAAATTTACATTAAAAATCACTTTGACTTGCTCCTACATGTTTCGGCCTACGACTATCATCAGGGAGCCTTTACTAGAGCCTAGCTAAAGTTATATTTAGGTTAAGATTCGGTATATGTTATGCGGTGGTGTGGTAGCATGTAGGAGCAAGTCAAAGTGATTTTTAATGTAAATTTTTAAAACTTTATCAAGTTTAATGAAGAGTGTATTTGTTGGTGTAGGAACTTTACAGAAATCAAAATGCACGGTACAACGATACAAAAAATATTCGCGTTAGTTTTTAGAGGACGAATAGTGAAATAATAAATACACGCAGAATATATCTGTAAATCCTTCTTGATAATGGACTGTTGTAGAAATCTGATGAGATTGAATTGACTGCTAGAGTTTACGGAGGCTATTTCACAGCCTGCACTAACAAGCATGGCAAGTAAATAAAGAAACAGCCATGATTCTTTTGAATATACTTCCCTGCCTTGAGCGACCATGAGAAGTCCACCAGAAGTTCGCGGGTCCCTGGCCTGCTAACCAACGGCGAGTCGACAGAATTAGCTCCTGATTGCAAGTCTACAGCATAACCACCGCAATTTACTTTGTGAGGTTAAGGGATAATATTAAAATAGATATTTAAGACTTTGTGAGGATATTAACTAAATAAACTTGTCTGGATTTGTGTCCATTAACGTCGTTATGTATAACCTGTTTTGCACCTTCAGCATCTGTTACCTGAGAGACAGATATTCAGTAAACGGGCAATGTAACTTATGAAACACCCTTTGCAACCTTCCCTGTCCCGCTCGACTCGCAGGGTGCATGCAGATTGGAGGTAGAACCACATGATTATGTCCTTATTTTCAGCAGTAAAATACAACACTGATGGCGACTTCTTCTTTTCTTCTTCTTCTTTTTCTTTGTTGATAGATTAATTACATGCTGTCGGGTAATGTGTCTTGAAACTAAATGACGAGAGATTCTCTTAGTTTTCTGCGTTACACTGGGACACTACTATCTTGAATTCATTTTTTAAATCATATATTTATTTGTGTTTACTGCCTATGTAATCACTTAAAAGCTATTGAACTTAAGACAGCAGAACCTATACGTTATACAAACCTAGAGCTGTGTCACTGTAGTGGATAAGTATATATATATATATATATATATATTTGTG
>Ga0131853_10012194_pt1 | contig 15738 bp, 13 predicted proteins | sample TergutLab28metaG_FD_92764 | JGI IMG/M metagenome (GOLD analysis project Ga0131853, IMG submission 92764) | Labiotermes labralis P1 segment gut microbial communities from Petit-Saut dam, French Guiana - Lab288 P1 (version 2) (version 2) | ecosystem: Host-associated > Arthropoda: Insects >...
GCCAATATCTCCGTAACCATTGAACTTTGGATATAGGTGTTTTGGGTTATATCGGTATAGTTTGACCTAAGGAACACTCTCCCGAAGTTAGGTCCTTTCCTCCTGGGACACCCTGTATTTATTATAGCTACAGGTGGTACACTTAGCTATCAGCAACTACATGTTTTGGCCTCTATATTGGCCATCTTCAGGTTGTACTCTTTCTTGTTATAAAGTAACTATACAGTATACAACGTGTCTGTCGCTGATAACGAGATCTCGTTCACAAAATTTTGTAGCATGGACTAACATTAATTCTAGTGGTACAGATACAAAGTGCTCTTGATAACAATGTTCAAAGCAATGCAACTTGACTGCAGTTGGGTTGTGGACCTGCACCAATGTGTATGGTGCCCAACAGGGGAGTGCTGTGGATACACTGCATTCTGCATTTTTTTTATAATGAGGTGGTAGATAGACAGTGCCGTGGTGGATAATTCATGGCCGTTATACTGTGCAGGAAGAGCTCCATGAATGAGGTAGGGCTTATAGCTGTACATGGTTGAGTTGTAGAATCCATTTGTGCAGACTGAATTACTTCCAGTTGTAAATGTATTAATATATCAGTGTTGCAAGAAACCCCTTTTTGGCGGTTTTTTTGTTTTTTGTGAAATATAATTAGAACAGTGTACTAGCCTTGGGAATTATGTGAAATGAAGTTCATTCTAGATATCAGGTGAACCCAATAAGATAATACTTATGCATTATATAGATGCTGACCTGGTTGGTGCTAATGATGGTGTTTAGAACCGTTGTATGTACAGCTTTTAGTTTATCAGCAACCACATTTCACTACTGAATTCAACCAGATCACAATGTAGATCCAAACTGTCACTTTTGGTACGTAGAGATGGTGTGTGTGTGTGTGTGTGCACACACACGCTAATTTCTTGAGGCGGCCTGGCTTCTTATGTGGGTGTAGAGCCTTGTGTTGGAGTATCTGAGGTATTGACCACATGAGGGAAGTGGAGGGTGGGAAGGGGGGGGGGGTTTATGGACGGTGGGTTTTTAGGAAGGCGTCAAAGATCGTATTGGGAAATACAGTGTGGCTGTCACTCAAGTGGTCATTGGAGGCGTTTTCAGCATGAATGACAAAACACTGGACTGTGTTGAGGTGAGCACCTTTCTTTTGATAATGTAATACCTGCATTGTGTTGCTGATAGTACTGAAAGAATGTGCATGTTCACTGAGATGTTGTGCAAACCTGGAAGTGTGACTGTTATTTCAGAATGCAAGCTTGTGTTCGTTGTATTTTATTATTAAACTTCTTCCTGTATATCCAACATAGGCCTTCATACAGTCAGGACATGTAATTTTGTAAACCCCAGACAATGAGAATTTATCAGGGTTCTGGTCTTTATGTATTAGATGATTATGTATAGTGTTATTAGTGCGGTATGCTATTCTGAGGTCTGAATATGTTGGAGACGTATGCAGTTTCTTTACTTATACAGAAATTTAAATGCTGCGTATTTGTGTTGTGTGGGATGATTGAATGTGTGGGGGATGATGGTGTCGGTAAATGTAGGTTTTCTATAGATGGAGGTTTTGAAGTTTGTGGGTGTTCTGTGGATGGATATGTCTAAGCACTTGTGATTTGATTAACATAATGGGGATGTTTCGCCTCAAAGTTAGCAAGGGGAAATTTAAGCAATCAGAGAAAAGACCTACTGCAATGCCACTTTGTCTGCTGCAAGATCTACATGGCCTGATCAGGCAGGCCTACTGCAGTCATGCTTGTAGCGTAAGAACCCACTTACTAAACTGCATGGAACATTCTTTCTTTATAAGATGATGTTCATGTAACTGGTCAATACATTCCTTGCCTTTCATGGGACCCTAATGTTCCTTACCTTTATCCTACCAGGTCAGTATTTAAATTTTAGCGCATGGTTTATAAGAAGACAGAAAATGATCAAATTATGAAATAAATGGAATTTTGTGGAAAACAAAGATTATGCAGCAAATAAAAAATGCAGTAAATTTCCTTATTGCCTAACTACATATGACAGATTTCTAGGGCTCATTTCCTACAGTGCAAACACAAGTCATCTTTTGCATTTTACCCAAAGACTGCATTTATGTATTTTGTTTGATGCTCAGATTCAACATCTATTATTTCTATAAACAGGATTATGCCCTAACAAATTTTTCTTCGGAAGGGAGGTAAAGTGTTTTTCCTGGAGACAGTGAATTAGTTTTAGTGTTATTTAGCTCAATTTTGGACTAAAGCATTAATGAACTAACAGAAATAGGTTCACAGCAAAATATTACTATCACACATTTCTTCTTCGCTGGTCCTCCCAAAATTCACATTCAAGACACTTTTGCATCCTGATAATCTCTAACCCCATCTGTAGGGCTGCTCCACTATAATTGCATAGATGTAGATAAAATGCCATCCTGAAAATGTGTAGTGTACACAATTAAAAGTTGGTACTGTGTCACACAAATTATTTATAAGAGCAGAGAGACTGTTGAGAGTCAGTAGCATGCACATTCACAAAGATGAGGGAGAAAGCCTCATTGCAACAATTACAGAACAGCCATTTTATGTGAAATACAATAGTGCAGCAATGTGAAATTTCAAGCATCACCTCATGTGAGAAGAAACCATTCCCTTCCCTTTGACTGGGCTCAGAAGATATCAGCATAAGTTCACACATGAAGTGAGTCATACTGCCTTACAAGGAAAAGTCCAGTCATTATGGGATGAGGAATGAAAGGGCACTCATAACCTAAATGTTACATCCATTTCATGTGGCAGCACAGTCAATGAAAATGTCACCAACTTTACTAATCAAGGACCACTTTAACTTCATTTTGGGTAAGTATGATCAACTCAGTTACTTGTGCATACAGTAAGGACAGAAAAATTTTTGAAAAAATATTTCTTCAGGGTAAATGTTGGGTTGATGGTTCTTTGGCTGCTATTTCAACAGACTACATGCAGAATGTACCTATACCTTCCACATCACTTTGGGAAATCAGTTACCTATGACAACTGACTGCAAACATTATGAATATTAATGATTGCAAAGGCAAAGTTTTTACATTCATCATAAGAGTGATGGGTGGAAAAAGCTTGATGAAGTTTCTTCCTGCATTCTCTCATGTATCCATGTGTGATTCGTGGTGGACAAAGTGACACTGGGACAACTTTTCCTCCCAGCATTTCAGTTTTCTCCTGTTTGTATCATTCCACAAATGGTAACACTCATTCATTCACCCATCACCAACACTCCACGTTCTCAGAAAATGACAGCACCATCAAATTGCAAAATTAATATCATCTGTACTGACAATGAAGATCCAAAGAATGTGAAAAATCTTCACACGTTTCCTGATGCTTCTCCATGCCAAAACAGAAATGGTTGTAAGATTCCACCTGGCTTCAGTCCAAATATGAAAATGGGAAGCAGTAACTCAGCCTCTTACTGTCAGAGAATATTCATACCTCCCTTCCTTCTGACAAGACACTTTGCAGAATAAAGAGGAAAGTCAAATTGATTAGCAGTGTATACTATAAAAGAATCCGTACACACTGTTATCAGTTTAACAACAAAAGAAAACTTCCAGCAAGCTCTGACAGTACTTCTGCCTTCAAGTCATGGTGGCCATCTAATTGTAAGAAGAACTCTTTGTTATAACATTCTGTTTCCCTCAGTGTTCCAACAAAGAAGCAGTTTTTCACCAGCAGTGAACTCAACCACCCTGACTACAAAAGACAAGTGTTGCAAAACCAAAGCTCAGTGCTTGTAAATGGACCTACAGTTAGCACATTCACACTGCCTGCCCATGCTTACAATACCCTCTTGCAGACAGATAAAGATTCAGACAATCACAAGGTGAAAGTATGGTCAATGATGCTTTTACCTTATGTTTTGCTACTCCCTTATGTAGAATAGTATTCAGTTCATACAACAACAATAACAAAAAAATTCAAAATAAAAAATACACATAATGTAATCATGTCAGTATAACACTGGAATATTTATTTGTCTTAGAGAAATTGAGAAAACCAGTCTTCATGGTTTCCTGAAGCAAAACTTCACACTTGCTGAGAGATATATATACATCCCATTAACAGAACACACAAAACAGACAAATAATTAGAACAAACCTGAGCACCCACAACTGCAATTTCACTTAAAAAATGATATGGCTGCTATAAACATGTAACAAACACACTGTTTCATTGCCATTGCACCTTATTTGCAAACAGCCTATGCAATTCAAAAAAACCTCATCTGTACTTCCACTATCTTGTATCATTTCATAACTGAATAGTTACATATCACCTTTTCTTTACATTTAATTTACAATTATGCAGGACAATCAAACCATTCCTGGAACTTGAGCACACTCTATAGTAAAAACAATACATATAAAACCTAATTTTGACACGGGTAATGTATAGCCATCTTGCACATTCACATTCACTCTGGCATTCCTGCCACTCTTGAAGCATCTCTGAAAGTCCTCATTTCATTTGGGTGTGAGACCTGCCTTTGCGTTCTGTTGAATTTCTTGAGCCTATCTTGAGTCACAGGAAGGGGAAGAAGTCACATGGAACAAGATCAGGAGAATACTGTGGCTGGAGAATGGTTCAAATTTGGTTCTTCATCAAAACCTGCTGTACTGGAAGGGGGATGTGCCAAAGTGCACCATTTTCCAGTCTCCTCCACCAAATGACAGCAACCAAATGCTTCACTATGACCTAAGGGGGCAAATTTGTGGCACACCACACCCAAGCTGTTTAAAAAAGCAATCAGGAAGACATTCAGCTCAGATTCTATGACCCCAAAATTCTTCCTTCCCAGTGATATTTTGGTGTACCATTTGAAGGACTGGCATTTCATCTGAGGATCATAGAATCATCCCCAGTAATAATCTTGGATAGGAAGTCTGGCTCATGTATTGACCATTCAAAAAGTCCAGCAGTAATCAGTTTCATCTAAATCTGATCCTCTTGTCAGAATGAGCACCACATATTTTATGCACATGTGCATGCACATACACACACACACACACACAATCTTGTTTCAGAATGCAAACAACCAAGCTCTATGAGATGCCAGGTTGGTTTTCCATCTGTTCAAGCACACCATTCCAACATTATGGCTGTATGAACTTTGGCCTGATTTCCATCTCTCCTTGACAGTGCAAGCCTTCTACTGCACTCTTCATCTCCTAGTGATTCTTGACATCTTCACATTGACTGTACCAGCTGTGTGCAGTGGATTTTTAAGGCCTTCATCACCATAAACCATGTTAATGCTTACAAAATTTCTGCTGCTCATTTTCCTAGTTAAAAAAAAAAACTGATATTCACCCATTCTTTGAGCTGAGATGATGCTACAAGCACCGGTGACACGCTTCCAGTCCATGGCTGACTATAACACACTAACAAGTCTCAACCTATTCTAACTTCCCCCATACAAAACATACAGTCTATCCCCTCCAAAACACCAACCCCATCACTTCAACAGGAAGCATGGTTATCTCAGTGTGACCAAATTTCAGAAACTTTTTGATCCTCCCACATAAATATTCCATAGAATGGTTTCAAAACACACTACCATCTTTCAACATTTGTGTCACTCAGTTGTTTCTTTATTTGGAATGGCAGCAAAGTCTACTTTCTCTCATGCGTTGTCATTAAATTAATCAATCAGATACATACTTATTAAAACTTTATCCCAGTTACTGATCAGTACTGATGTTCTGCATACTTGAAGCATGTAGGTGGCCTCTAACTAGAAATAAAGTAGCATTCTTCGTTGCACATCACATAGTGGCACTTTGACGACACAATGGACAGCTTTGCTGAAATAAAATAAAATAAGTGTCAACTTCATATTTTACAGGAAACAACGATTTAAATGTGTTAAAATTCAACTAAGATGAAAAAACCTTAAATTTAAAACACACACAAAGCACACACGGTTCTCAATTTATCAGGTCCATACTGTCAGTTACTCTCTGTTGCCTGGAACATGGAAATTATCTGAATCAGCAAGCTGCCTACAACAGATCTGTTACATGCTATCATATCTAGGACTATAAAGTCAGTCTACAGTCACAACATACACACCACTGAAATATTGTGCGTTTCTGTATATGTCTGCCTACCACTGATCCTACACAAAGCATTTTTGTAAATTCAGATGAACATTTTCTAACATGTATGTTCCAAACATGAAAACTATGAAAAGGTTCTAAGCAACAGGTTCAATTTCAAACAAGAAGAAATCATACAAACATATGCTAACTATGGGAAAACTATATAAAATTGGTTCTAAATTGGAGACATACCAAAGAAAGTCATTGGCTTGAATTTCACAGCAATCAGGCATGTCTAAATCATCAACATAAATTACAACAAAAATGTTGCATTTATACCCATACAAGGCAACTGTGATTCATGAACCCACAGATCATGGGACAATTCATGTGGTGCTTCATAGAGAAACAGACTCCAAACTTGATCTGTTTAGTGACAAAGTATGTTTCACCTCAGTGAATACATGAACTTGCAGACCAGATGGTCTGCAGAAAAGGCCACATTAATCCACGAAGTATCATTATATGACATTAAATGTTTGTGCCTAACTATGTTTATCGAGCCCATTCCCTCTGAGAAAATAAATTCACACTGATATTTTAAACACATTCTGACATAATTTTTTGAACACCTGTCCATTAACAGAGAACCTATCCCTTTCTTCCACAAGCATAATGCATTCATTTGCACATAAAACAATTTTGTGCAGCAAACTTTATTGAAATATCCTATCAAGTCACAGGTAAACGTTTAGCCCTTATCCTGCTAATGTGCAGAATAAGTGAGCTCCTAATAATGCCAGCAGATGGCAGATGGGATTTAATTCAGCATTTGAAGGGTTAATGTTTTCAGAATTCAGTATTCACTGTGATATGTTTCGGCCAATCTGGCCATCTTCAGGTAATACACAATATATACAAAATATATGGATGGGTATTAGCAACATACAGTTCTATAAAAAGAAATGAAATATCATTTTTACATAGAGGATAATAATATATAATAGGTAAATGTTACTGATATAAATTTGGAAGCTGTATGTATTCCAGTTGTTTTGAAGTTCTATCTTTTATATACCAATTCAAGGTTATTACTTTACATAACATAACCTTAAACTAGCAACAAAACAAATGTTCCCATTAAAGTGCTACATAGTTTTATACATTCCCTGTGCAAACATTATAAAATATATTTGTTCCATCTGATGATGACAAAAACAGGTAAAAAAAATCAGCACTGAACAATATTTTATCATGAAGATATGAACTGTCATTATTTTGTGTGATGGTTATCAAGACACTTCTCATCAGTCATTCAAGTCTTCTTAGAGTGATGCTGCATCACTGGGCAAGTAGTGTCTAATGTTTTGAAGGAACACTGTACTACTGCCCAATGCCATAAAGTAACATACCATGAAAATGGAGTGTTCACAACATCACTGTCAGAACGTCAAATCTTGCAGATTTCTTATCATTCATAGAACACATTTTTTTATTTTAAACTTACAATTTACTGGCCTTCTGTATTCAGAAGGCAACTAAATCCAATGTTATTTACTGCTGTCAACCTGCTATACAAGCCATAAGACTTAATGGAGCATTTACATTCCACCCACTTCATGTCACCAATGGCATTTTGTTCTATTCATCTGCTCCATGCTGAGTCATCCTCACATACCTCTGATTATTGGTTACTATTTATTATGTATGTGCACATACAGTAAATACATGGCATCTGAATCATGGGTTATCATAAATAAGTAATGATATTCACAGTAACAACCCACAAGTCCCCATCCAAGGCAGACCTGTCTCCATTCTCCCATCCCATCCTTTAGGATTTATTTTCATACTGCCCTCCCATCTACATCTACACCTTCCAAGTTGTTTCCTTCCATCACGTTTTCTCACCAAACTCCTGCATGCATACCTCTTTGTTCCCCAGTATACCACATGCCCTGCCCATCTCAACCCCCTTGATATGATCACCCTGACAGTACTTGGTAAGCAGAACACACTATGAAGCTCCTGAAGCAACTATTGGCTTCTGAAGAACTCTGCTTCATTGGCTCCAGTCTGTATAATAATAATAATAATAATATATAGCATCTTCCAAAACTTGAACTACAATTAACCCTTTGACGCTGGAATTAAATCCCCACTCCCCCAACCACTTTAATAGCCATTCGACTATTTAAAGGGCTCACTGTGCGACATATATATATATATATATATATGTCATTCGGCGGCTAAGGTTTAAATAAATGAAAGTGTCATTGCAAATTAATAAACTGAACAGGATAATGAAAGCAGAGTGCTAATTCATGTGTTATACAGTGTTTATCTTTCACCAAAGCATAACAGCCTCATCCCACAGAAAATCCACACCTGCCGTGACAACCCAATACAGCTATACTGCTCAAATCAGCAATAAAAGATACATTCTAAATTTGAGAGTTATAAGTAAATGTCTATTTGCATTAACCAGCCATATAAAGTGTTTGCTATTAGTTTGTTCTAAATTAAATGACATGATATTTACCTTCTCTCTTAGCCACCGATCAATACAGCCCACATGAAATTTGTGTTGGCATGACAGTGTTTTCAGGTCACCATTCAGGTCTTCATAACAAACTGTACAGACTGCATTTGTGGCCTGTTCTGCCTGTACAGATCGCTTACGTTTAGCCTTACTATTTCTGTTGCTACTGCACAAAAAGTATAAATGTTGGTTATTAATACACTTCATAGACGTGAAACTGCAGCCTATAAAGAATGGAAAGAAGTATTTGGAAATTGAAATGGCTTTATTTCAACAAGAGGACTAATTAATGCAAAAACTGTTAACACTAACATACTGAGAAACCATTCACAAAGCAATGCAATTTCACCAGTGCTTGTACATGTAAAACAAACACGCTCTTAAACTCTTAAATTTTTCCAAGAAGAGAGTAGAATAATCTTGGGCTTCATTATGTCTGCTTTAATCTACTTACATTCAACTATACTACTAATGTAAATCGTTTTCATACTCATCCCAGATATTCAGTACTATTCAAATTACATAAATGGGTCTGCTGGATATTTCAGGGTGTGGCTATTACCAAGAACAGAGAATATTTAAAAATGCAATGGGCATGAGCTAGAGTGGCCAAAACATTAAACTTCTGCTTCTATTTTCACATGCACGCAGCAAATATCTGAACAAAGTAACGTCCCTATTTATTACTTCCGTGCCGCCTGTTTTGTAATGCCTATCAGTACAAATGCATAGATATGTATTACCAAGACACTGAAATAAAAATTAAAAGTCTTCCAATCAAGAAACTAACTCAGGACGATTTTGGCTTGTGTTCACGCGTCCACCGATTTTGGCCTACGTACCAGTTATATTTGGGGTTTCTTTGTGATTACAATACCAAACCAGAACCTCAAACTGGGACATGAAAATTTCCTTCCACATTCTTTCCTATTAATTATTCTTTTGACTATCGCATTAATTCACGTTACACAGGTAGTCATAAATGTTACACAAATACATAAAATTCTTACCCCAGCTCCCATGAAGGTACACGTTCACTGGGTAACGGACCTCCCATATTACGAGGACGGTTGCTATGGGGCAAATGCGAATTCCCCTGACTTTTGGCATAAACTACAGCAGCCACAGCAAGCGCCACTCCTACAAGAACCCCTAATACTATTCCTTGATAAGGCATATTTTGGATTATTCTTTGTAACTGACAAACGACACAAACATTAGTACAACATCACCAGCATTCCTCCACCTCTGTTTACAAAACACTTCCATGCCACGAAACCAACATACAATGTACAGATCTTCTTCGATCCGTGCCACAGACCACCACAAATAGATGTGACCAGCACCGACTATCAGTGACCAGCGGCAAAACTCACAGGTTGAAGGTATCGACCTTTGCAATAATGTTCAATTAACCATGCGTTGGTCCTTATCAATGATCGATTCTGCCACGATCGAAGAGACATCTATGACGGTATTCTTCAATCTAACGAATGCAGACGGAAAGAAGTGAAATCTGTTGAACAAGTACCAAAGTACGTGAATGCACTGCAGATGTATAGCCGGAATACTATTTTATTCGTCCCGTTGCGCACTGACTCATAGACGAGTATACTGCGTCCGGCCTGCATGTAATCAGAAGATAACCGGCGGCAACCAAGAACAGGACAACCAGATATAGCCTCTGGTGAAAATGACTTCTTCGGTGCTTCAACATGATCTAAAACGAAATCACCAATTTGAAGTTTAGTGAGAATCTTAGATCTTTTTTTACTTTCAGTTCTAACATCCCAAGAGTTCACATAGTACAGAAAAGTGTTTATTCAAAATGTCACTTGAGAAACTGACCGTCCCTCATCAAAATCACCAGGTACCTTAAACGAACTAGGACTGCAGGAAAGAACATCCAGAATAAACAGTACACTGGCAATCTGAACAGTGAAATTATTGTAGCAGCAGCACCAATAGTAGTAGTAGTAGTTGTTGTTGTTGTTGTTGTTGTTGTTGTTGCTGCTGCTGCTGCTGGAACCGAGATAGCTTAGTTGGTATGGTAGGCTAAGGACTGGACGACCGAGCCATCGTGCTTCGATTCCTGGCATAGGTTAGACAGTTGTTTTCTTCGCCGAAATGTTCAGGCAGCTCTAGCGCCGATGCAGTTGCCTCCTGGTTAACAGTTACTGGCAGCTCTTTCCCCAAGCGTAAAGCGGTCGGGAAAGGACACTGACCATTTGCTTCCAACTAGTGCCGAGGTTAAGAATGGACGGATTTATACCTCCGCTCCCTCTATGCATTACTGGCGTGTACATTATTATTATTATTATTATTACGATTCTTATAAAATCAAATTGATACCTTTGTCCTAAAGAGTAAAATATGAACAACTTCCGCCCCCACCTTGCACAGCTATCTCTGGCTAGAGGCCAGCATGGTGAAAACCGGACATTAAGCTTTTTAACTTCTTGCGGCTGGAGCCGCTGAAAATTCAGTCCTGTAAGACACGGGCTGTTACAGAAAAAGTGACATAAGACATAATTATAGTGCTTTACTAGTTTCCCCCATCAATAGACACAGACAAGTCCATTGCCGCACAAAAGAAGGAGGGGGGGGTTACTGACGTGCTTCAAACCCCGTATTCCCCAAAGAGAAATTTTAAAAATACATATTGTGTAGACACGATTATATAAAGGTTTTACGTGATTTACCCTTCAGCGTAAATCAGCAACTGAAATCGGCTGATGACTAGTGCATTGGAATACTGGAAAACAGAATAAAATCTTACAAATATGCATATATGGTTTTTCTTTTTCATTTTTTTTATTTGCCCTGTATTCTAACTAGATGTGAGCTCGGCGATTTTTACACGAATTTCGTAACTTGGCTTTTAAGAAGAAAAATAAATTGTATATGGTCTCAGAGTAAGCCTCCCCACCCCCCACCCCAACCCCCAAAAAAGTCTGGGCACGTTTATGGTTAAGTTACTTTAGGCCCACATTTCGCACGGTTGCCTACTCGTTATTTTCATTGTTACACAAATTTAAAGGTAAAATGTACGCCATGAAGTGTAGGTATGTTTGAACTCATTATGAACTGCAGTATTGGATAGCATCACCCCCAGGTCGCTTTACCCCGGAGGGAAAGAGCTCTCACTATTCATTAACAGTGAGGTGGGTATGCCCCAGAGCTTGTCTAGACATTTTGCAGAAAACGAATACCTCTTTCCTATGCCTGGAATCAAATCACGATTCGTCGATTGTCCACCCTGCAGCATAGTCACTATACCGACCGCATTACCCTCATTCTTCACAAGTGTTTGTGTACATAAAGGTTACAAGCCGCAACTTACTGTCCTAAAATCTGTTCAAACAAAGTTTTCCTTGCTTACACCATGATGGCATATAGAGGAAGTAGAGGTGTATAGCTCCACTCATTATTAACCTCGGCCCTAGGTGGAGGTAGGTGGTTAACTTCACACACTGGCCGCTCTACCCCTGGGAAAGAACCCCGGTATCTACCAAATGAAGGTTAGTTGGGCATCAGAGATGGTCTGAAAGTTTTTGAAAAGAGAAAATTCTCTTGCCCCTAGTGGGATTGAACCCCGTACCGTTCAGGCCGTTTCTAATAAACTTCAGAACCCTTAACTAAATTACGCTAGTGCTGTTTTCGCCCCCCCCCCCCAACCCACATACACACACACACACACACACACACACACATACACACACACAGGGTTCGTATTTCTATCGTGATGAGGGCTGAGAATTAGAACCTGCAGTGGCTTCATTCTTCTTTTCCGTCTTGTTATGTTTTCTGTCTTCCCTGTGGTAGTCGTTTCATGGTTTCAGCTTGATGCGGATCTTCTTTCTTTTAAAGCTTTGAACAGAATCAGTGCAAGTCAGAGCGAAGTGTGAAACCAATGTACAAGTTTCTAAATTTTCAGCTGTCTGAATTTAAAATTATATTTACAGCAGATCATTTGTTTAGATTTTACACCAGGCAGTGCCACACTGGCACTGGAGATAGGTTTGACATTGACTTCTTTTCTTATCTAGCAGAATCCCACCATCAAACTTCCACACTCAGACATCATTCCTTTTCTACCGACGCCATATGATCTTAAAACATGGCAAATGGGTTAGATGAAACACTTATAAAGACGGAAAAAGCAAAGAACTGTAGCCTGGCCCAGATATCTCAATATCTGAAATCTGTGCAGGATAACCTACTTGTCTGATCGTCACTAAACATATAGGCTAGCCTAAAATCAATCTGTGACAAATCTCGTGAGCACGCTACAGGCAATGCATAATGCATAAAACGATTTTAAGACTCGATGTTTTATACGTAGGCTAACAAGTAGAGGACGTTGTTAGCTGCCTGCACTGGATCAATAATGGGGTTACAAGAAGCGGAATTATGCGAATAGTTTTGTGCAGTATATTTTGATGGCTCTTGTGTTTAGTGTCTACCAATAAGTCACTTAGTTTAAGTTCCCGGGTGTTCACGGAGATTGTTGCTCGGTTGGAGGTCTCCTTGTGGGTTTCTGCGCCGTGTGGTATACATGTGTTACGACGTTTCGAAAGAACGTACTGCCTCCAGCTTCAGGGTGACTAAATCTGTTTTAAATGATGTAATGCAGAGTAATGGCGAAAGAGAGTCCCCTTGGAATATTCCTCTTCGTATCTGAATGGGTTGTGACTGCATTACTTCCTGCTTTGTTTTTAAAATAAGCCTTGTGTTCCATTTCTCCACAGACAGTTTACAAATTCTAACAATTTTACTGTTCACTCCTACCAATTCTATTGACTTTTCCACCCAGCTATGTGGAACGTCATCAAATGCTTTCTGGTAATCAATCCAGGCTATACTTAAGTTCTTGTTTCTTCTCTTGCAGTCCTCATATATTGCCTTTGATATCATTAACTGATCCTTGCAACCTTTACTTCCAGGGTGACATCCTTTTTGCTTGCTGGTAGTAAGCTCTGCTCTTCCAAATGTGTGGAGATTCTTTTAGCTATTATTCCTGTTAGGGTTTTGTACATGGTCGTTAAGCATTATTATTATTATTATTATTATTATTATACCTTCGCTTCGCCCCACCTACCTTATAAGCAGCGGAAGCTGGAGCCCCTAACGAGGTACCCAGGCGCGCACACACGCACACACTCACACACACACATTTAAAATAATCAAAAACCTTTGGACAGTGCGTTAGTGGTACTTATTAAACAATTAGCTGTAACAGGACATTCATTATAAGACCTAGTTCGAGTCCAGCACGGAAAGCTTTCTGGAATATATGTGGCTGAGGGCTTGCGTCCCTCATCCACTAGAGAGAACGCTGAGCCCAACATTCGGGATTCAACCAACACAGGAAAGCCTAGGCCTTCAAAACACCATAAAATTAGAGAGGGGGGGGGGAAATATTACGGAGACAACGAGGAAACTGAGATATGGGGAAGCGAGCTGAAATCTGGTTGTGGGAGACGAGGACGTAGGAAAGACAAGAAGAGACTCCCAAAACTGAAATCTGTGTAAGTGTGATGTTAATTATTATGAATTTTTGTTAAACAACAATTTGATTCGGTGAACAAATTCCTGTGATCCCTGAGACTGTCTCAAAATTAAAGCTAGCCGATGGCCGGTAAAATAGTGTTTCAGCACAATCAAAAATATTCACTTCATCCGTAGACACTTGCAACACAACAGTACCCACAAGGGAAGAGGAAGGCTCCACTTGATAAAACAAGTAATACGGTACAGTACCTGGTGTTATTCCAGTAAACACGAGACCGGCCGCGCCGTGCAGAAAACTGAGAAAGAATTTTGAGAGGTAGGCCGAGACGATCAGGTAAACGGTCGCACGCCGAGTGGCCTACGCACTAAGAAGGAAAGGAAAGCAAAAACATTTGTTTAGGAAAATGCTACCAGGGTGCCTAGTAGGCGTGGATAAGAAGGAAAAGTGAGGCGATAACACTGCACAGCCTCCCACTCCGAAGCGGACGCACCGGTGTCCTCTCTAACCAGATGATACGATCTCAGTGCACGTAGCGACTCCAACTAAGTGTCTCTCGCTCCCATAGCGTGACTTTGTGCTGGGTTTGACATTTCAGAAGAAAACTTGCTCACCTACTCTGCCACAGTCCAAAATGTCCTCGTGTGGCGCAGCGCCACGGAAAGTGAAGTTGCCTCGGTAGAATTAGTGCCTGAGATCTATTAATCATTCTGGTCGTCTTGACCTCAGGTCATTCGTGGATGACTCACTCACCCTCTAACAGTGCTGCTAGAATGCAGTAAATTTCGCCTTTGAAGAAGTCACGGCTGAAACAGGATTCTTTCTTAAGTGGAAACCAAGTCTCATTCCTTCGTCTTTTCCCAGTATGTGTCTCGAGAACCAACTGCTGCCTCCTCTCCACAGTCTAGGATATGCACCCCTTCATTCCACCAATCTAAGCAAGTGGATATCTTCAAGTCATCATTGGAGTCTGGTATCATGTACTGCAATTCAGGTATAGCCGGAGCCCGGAATGTGACAGTTCCTTCACATCCTGGGTGTAATAGTGATCAAAAAAATCTTGGGGAATCTTGATGTAGTCGTGTATGTCCGATCATCAGACCCAGACACCAAGGTGACCAGTCCAGGAGTTCTGTGGTCTTGTCGCCAACTGCACGCAAGCCTAGTTCCTACAAATCACATTCTTCCATGCACATCATGAGAGGAACTGAAACTGGCAACCTAGTATTAACAAGTAAGAGGATCATATCCCCCCCCCCACCTTTCTAAAGAAATCATCCCCAAAACGACAATGCCACTCCTAGTGAATAATGTCCTGTGGAGCCTTTTTTTACATATCTTAGTCAAACAAGTTGTGAAATCAGTACACTGTGATGGCTTGGCCACATACAAGTTACTAGCTCCAACGGAGTCATAGTGTCAATTTAAAATAATTATTAACCATTTACATACAAGTTGACCGCCTCTGTGGTCTAGTGGTCAGAGTTTCTGGCTACTGATACAGAGGTCCCGGGTTCGATCCCCGGCGCTACCAGATTTTCTGAGTAGTAGTGGGTCTGGAACGGGGTCCACTCAGCC
>Ga0131853_10012195_pt1 | contig 15737 bp, 8 predicted proteins | sample TergutLab28metaG_FD_92764 | JGI IMG/M metagenome (GOLD analysis project Ga0131853, IMG submission 92764) | Labiotermes labralis P1 segment gut microbial communities from Petit-Saut dam, French Guiana - Lab288 P1 (version 2) (version 2) | ecosystem: Host-associated > Arthropoda: Insects >...
ACTAATTTCTCAAATTTATTTTTGGAATAAAACTCTACATGTTTCGGACAGTTCCTCTGTCCATCATCAGGAGTTTTTCACTGTACACACAGCAATGGTATATGTCATACAGCTTGCGAGCAGAACTGTACGGCATATACCATTGCTGTGTGTACAGTGAAAAACTCATGATGATGGACAAAGGAACTGTCCGAAACATGTAGAATTTGATTCCAAAAATAAATTTGAGAAATTAGTGCATCTAGTTAGTTTTGTTATAGGAATCTCTTTTCATATATTTGTTACTGCTCGATAGTATTATTATTATTATTATTATTATTTAGACTGTAGAAACTAAGCCTTGAAAACCAGCCCAAATCACTCTGCAGCTGAGAGGCAGTCCTTACAATTTAGTGTCAAATTTTGTAGCCAGTCTGCCTTTCCTGAGGGCGCCAGAGAACATTGTTTCGCCTGGACCCGAAAGGCCCTGGCGTCCGTCCGTTGTCCGGCCCATGACCCATAACAAACGAAATGCCCCAAGACACAAATAGGTTAAGGTTGTGGTGCCGTCTTGTTGGATCGGAAGCTAGGCTCCCTGAGCTTTCCACAGCGCCACGTTCTCCACCACAGCCGACGTAACTGAAATATCACCAGAGAAGGTCACGTTTGTGCAACAGAAGAGCAGTTCAGCCATTCAATGATTACAGACAACAAATCGTCGCCCATCATATTACACGGATAATTTAAAACAAAAATCATTCTGCATGTTTTGGAGAAAAGCTCGCAGGGTGAGGGTATTTAAGAATTTGTTTCCGACTAAGCGGGAAGAAGTAAGAGAATGTTGGAGAAATTTGCAAAATTAGGGGCTTCAGGGTCACGTGATTTGAGGCGGCCGCCACGAAGTACATGAGAACTGTGCTGTTCTGGGCATTAGAATGATTTGGGGGGGAGGTGAAGAGAAACATAAACGGGGAATTTTTTTTGAGAAAACCGACGGCAAGTTTTACTTCGAAAACCTAGATGTAAATGGCAGATTAATATTAGTATGACCCTTAGAGCAAAAACCTAGGATTTTGTGATTGGGATAATCTGGCTTAGGATATGGACAAGGGTCGCAGTCACCCGAATATTGCGATCTATATTTGAGATGGATAAAACGCGAGGTGTATTTTGATAAGCTGGGAAAATATCAGCTTCTCAAAAAGGACGGGCTCCTTATAATGTATTGTAGCTGATAATGGTCGGTCTGGAAACGCCGTGTTAAAAGGTTTTCCCTGAGTTGTGACCCTTTTGGTAACTTTTTCATTTTCCGGATATTTAAAATGGTCACAAACCCATCTCTCTACGCATGACAGACAGCTGTCTTTCCCCCTTCTCCGTTAGCTGCTGGGTGAGACGCAGTTTCAAATTTCAAACGTCGCATTACACTCTATTTACTTTATCATTTCTAACTGTCTCAAATATTAGTTCGGACATTTGCCTCATTGTACTACATGTTATAGACCCACAACGTAATATCTCGATAAAGACTTGATAATTTTTCAGCCTGTTATTACTAGTTCACTTTTCAAGGACTTGATAAGCTTTTAGTTGTGTGCAAACTTGTGTGTACCTGCTAAACAGACTTCATTTCACTTGGATTACTTTAACAATCTCAATTCTCAACTACACCTAACTGTTGTAGGGAATGATGTCATTCCTTACCTCACAGACAACAGTAAGCCCACTACACAGAACAATCAGTTAATGTTACAGGGGAACAGTAGCTGGTTACCAGTACAGTTTTTTTTGGAAGTGTGCCATCCACGTTGTGTGTGGTAAACTATTAGTTGGGGTAACTACAGTCAATGGCATAACTAATGTATGTCTAATACTTACTTACTGCATTACTGCATAGTGCAGAGTCCTTATTGAGAAGCTAACCGGTTTGCAGCTAGTCAAGAAATTCCCCGCATTTCACGGAACCCGAAGGTTCATTACCGCACTCACAAGCGTCCGCCACCTGTCCCTATCCTGGGCCAGCCCAATCCACTCCATATACCCACATCCCACCTCCTGGAGATTCATCCTAATATTATCCACCCATCTACGCCTAGGTCTCCCCAGTGGTTTCTTTCCCTCCGGTTTCCCCACCAAGACCCTATACACCCCCCTCTCCTCACCCATACAAGCCACATGCCCAGCCCATCTCATTCTTCTCGATTTTATCACCCGCACAATATTGGGTGAGGAGTACAAATCATTTAGCTCCTCGTTATGCAGTCTCCTCCGTTCCCCCATTACCTCCTACCTCCTAGGTCCAATTATTCTCCTCAACTCCATAATGATGTTTTTTTTATCTATAATAAAAACATCATTCTTTAGACATACATTAGTTGTGTTACACATGCAGCCTACTGAATGTCTCACAAACACATGCAGCCTACTGAATGTCTCACAAACACATGCAGCCTCCTGAATGTCTCACAAACACGTGCAGTGTACTAAATGTCTTTTCCTCCTGAAATAAGAAACCGAGCATCTTTGTGAAGCGTCTCAGTTCTGAACGCTAAGCTCAAGAGATATCGGATTCAAATCTCAGCTGATGACCAGCTTGTTGAACAAGTTTATCAGAATCTCAGACCAGACACAAGTGCATTAAAGAGACCACAATGCTTTTTTCTATACCTTATCAAATCATGGCTAGTAATAATAATCACCATTATTATCATCATGTGTGACTCGGCTTTATATCTCACAGTTTCTGAAGTTTCATCAGTGTTTTTTAACCCGCTATAGAGGATAAAGATTGTGGTAGCGTGATACTGTTCAAGGGTGTGGGCAGTAATTGGTTCTTACGTAAAGTGACGCTAGCCGGTAGGTTTAACGGAGCGTGGAGGCAAGATGATACGGAAACAATGTGGGAGAGAGCGGTCGTGGCCTAACATGTGAAGATTTTACTACTACTACTCCATGGCTCTACAGTCCTTGTAGGACATTGTCCTCCTCCACGATCATCTTCCAGTCGTTCTTCTGTGTGCACGTATCCTCCAGTTTGTGACACCCATCCTCCTCAGGTCCTCCCCCACGTCGTCCATCCACCTTAACCTTGGTCTTCCTACACTCCTACTTCCTTCTGGATTGTTCTGATATTATCTCGGTCCCTGGCCATCGGATTTCCTGAATTGCTGCTATTCGTATTCTATATTTGGTAAGTTCCTCCTTCAATTTACTCAGGCTTCCAGCCCTATTTAAACTCAGAACGTTCCATGTAGCCATCCATATTACATTCTTTAATCCTTTCCCTCGCCCGTGTCGCTCCAGAAGATCAGACCAGTTTTTGCCTCTATTAGTTTCCTTAACAATGCTGTTTTTTCCGGAGTGAGGTTGTTAGCCTCACGCCCAACCCCCAACCTGGAGGACCATGATGTCTCTCTTTGTCTGGGCTCTACCCTTCGACCTGTCCGGCATGGGAGGCCCTACCAGTAGCTACGCTACCGCCGGCATAGCTCTCCGGATCACAGAGTCACACAAGACCCCCCACCACTACAAGGTGGAGACACCTTCGGGAGAGAACATGTGGAGATTACTCTTCAATTTACCTGCAGAAACTGAGGAAAATTTTGAAACATTCTCTGGCAGGTTAACCCGCATATCGAACTAGATTCGAAACCGATTCCTTCCTCTTCTAAAAATAAGAAAGGTTTATCGGCTTGACAGTTAGATAGCGTGGAGCTTTACCTATATGCTCTCCTTACGCCTTTCATGGCGTGTTGCTCTTTGCTGTGCATTATCTTCGCATTAGACGAATCACATTCCACGACCCACGCTATCATATGAGCTCGGCCTAGCAACAGCCTAACGCTAAGCCTGATTCCGGGGCGTAGCAAGGTTGATGCAGGGCAGTGCCCTCATGTCCATCCTGTCTGACAGATTGCATGTTCAGCTCTGAACTTTAAAATGCAAAACGATCTGACCCATTCAGATAAAAATCCGCTTCCCGCCTCTCAGTCATAAGCACGGGGTCACGGTATGAAAAAGGAAAGGATGAACTGAGTGTTGCATGATTAATTTATTAATTCTTACACAAATTCAATGGGTGTAGTGATTAGGTTACTGACTGGACGACAGCGGGATTTGGGTTCGATTAAGCAGATGTGGCCACATTTATTTTGTCCACAGCATTCATACCGGCTCTGAAGTTTACACATTTTCCTGGGTAACGGAAACGCTGGACTTTTACCCGGGGATGAAGGGCTAAGCAGCGGAACCCTCCACTTCCGTCTAGCACAACAGTGCCTGGATCTATACCTCTTTTCATCCATACGTTTTTAAGGCGCACGATCGAGTTTAGCAAACATCGCAGCGAAGCCAGCTGCTCTGCATTATACTGTTGGACAAATGCTTATAGCCATTTGATGTGTGGGCAAATTCAGTAGCTAAGACGGGAGTCCCTATGATGTCCCGACGAGCGTCGACGAGCGCCGAAACGCGTCGGACTATTAGTTTAACAGCGTCATTTGGCGTATTAGAAGTGGCGCATTAAACGTTGTAATGATGAAGATAGATAGCTGTGAACACAATGCACAATATGTGTAATACTGAGATAACGAAATTATCTTCAGGCACAAAAGACGTCGTCTGATCTTCATTATTCCTAAATGGATGTCAGAAGAAGAGATTCGTTTTTAGCAATATTTAGTCAGAAAAATATGTTTTGGCCGTACTAATCTTTTATAGCCTTCTGGTCACGTGATGCACCAACAGTTTAACATTCAACAACTGTAAGCTCTGCCCACACTGTATTTATGTGTTTTGTATTTATCTGAGAACAAACAGCGAATTGTGCGACTTACAGCATAAACTGATTGGGTTTTATAACCGAGATGAAAAGTGTTTACAGCGCGGTACGGACTGGGGCTTTAAATAAAGCGGTCTGCGCTTCGACTTTGAAAGATTAATATTGAGAAAACATGCTTGTGTTATTCCTACATATGAATTTTTTTTTCCATGGCGCAACAGCCCCCAGTGGGCCAGGGCCTCCTCATTTTTGAGGCTTCGAGATCACACTCAGACACACCACACTGGGTAGGAATCCTCTGGACGAGTGATCAGCCCGACGGAGCCATCTCTATCTGACAAAACTCTACACTCAACAACAGACAGGTTTCCATTCCCGCGGCGGGATTCGAACCCACAGTCCCAGCAAGCGAGCGAACACAGACCCACACATTAGACCACCCGACCGCTGTGACTGGCACATGTATGAACATAGACAATAATTGAAAACAAGGGTAGAGGTTAAGTGTTATTGTCCACAACATAACGGCAGGTACAGCGATTGGTATTGCAGCTCAACTCATTCTCAAACTGTGCACTAGAAAGAGGTGAATGGTCAGCTTCAAGCCCCGGCCGGTTTGCTTCTAGGAAAAGGGCGCCAGTACTCAACGAACACGAGACTGCGTGTGTCCAGAGCCGATATTGAACTTTTCTGCCTTTGCCGGGAATTGAACCGTGCATCGTCAAGGCCGATATGGACGGAAGGGACGAACTATTCGTATGTCGTTAGTAAAGCAACAAGACTAATGCACGCAAATCGACTAGTTGATGTACCGTCATAAGCTAATACATCGGCAGAGAAAGCACACATTTCTCAATCATTCGTCATCATTCAATGTTTCATTTTCGTGTTAACAGAATTAGTGTCTTCATAACCACTAAGTCAGTGCGTGTCGAAGTTTTTGATACACACACCACACACACACACACACACATACACACACACACACACACACACATATATATATATATATATATATATATATATATAATGTATGGTGGCTCGCTATCCCAGTGGCCGCGCGGTCTAAGGCGTCGGTCTGCGGCCGCTCGCTTCCTGGAATTGCGGGTTCGAATCCCGCGGGGGCATGGATGTCTGTCTGTTGTGAGTGTTGTGTGTTGCGCAGGTAGAGGTTTCTGCGTCGAGCTGATCACTCGTCCAGAGGAGTCCTACTGAATGTGTCGTGTCTGGATGTGATCGTGAAGCTTCGATAATGTGGAGGTCTTGGCCCACTGGGAGCTGTTGCATCATGGGAAAACACTGAATATCTGTTCTAAAATGCACGTCTGGGCTGGAGAACGCGTAAACATCGACTCATAATAAAAAATTACAAGAAAAATTAATTTTTCAGATACAAGTCTGGAGCTTCTTCAGCAGCCAAGATCATTGTTGAGCTTTCACTTTCTTATAGCTGCTGAAGGATGCCTTGAATCGAAAGCTGCTATAGATTCAAAGCACGCCATCATGTTATGCAGAAGAAAAGGGCACACTGACACACCCACAAAACGATGCCAACGCTTACTTGTTCACATCTTCCTCTAGGTCTCTAGAAGTGGCACTGGTTAGGCGAGGTTATATTCTCAAGGAGTATGAAGTGCGTAAGTTTGCTTCTTAGGATATCTGGAAGCGTTATAAAGTTGCTTGGAATTTATAAAGTAACTGGAATTTTATATTATCTTATGTAAGTAGATACTGCTGTTCAAGGTGAGAAAGGGTAAACAGCAGTGTAAACTAGGCGGCAGTGAAGAACAAAATGAATGGCAGTTGGAGAGGAGAGAAGGATATAGGAAGATAAGAAGAGGGAGACTGGCTTCCTTGGTCTCAAAATATTTAGCGGAGTTATATCAACTTCTAATATTATTTTATTTAAATATATTTGTGATAACGAATGAAAGACCAAGATAGGAGGTAAGATGTTTGAACCAAACAGCAGATGGAAGTGTTTCGAGAATGCAAAAATCGAAACGTAACTCACATAAAGTACAAAATAGGAAAATAAAATTGAAGGATTTTTATTTTGCATACGAAAGTGTTTAACAAGATTAGTAAAGATTTTCACATGTGCCTTGGAGGTATAGTACCTGGTTCATATCCCCACTGGCAGATAGTTTTGTTTCCGTTGTTTTCTCCAGTCGTTCTGGGCAAATGAGTTGGTATTAGTTACTTTGGTCTAACGTTCCTCTTCTGTTTTTCTTCAGGCTCTACCGTTTATACATAACACCTACGCCTCACCTACAATTAATGCAGAAATTCTGTACAAACAATTCTACTTTCCAAGGTGTCGGTGATCAGCCAATAGCAATGGATTCAAATGGTCAGATATAGGGGAACGTTTTATGTCTTTATTGAATTGTCTGCTACTACCTGTACACTTGACGTGTACTTTACTGGCATATAAATGAAAATGTGAAGTCTTGAAACGAAACCTTTTGCGTGTAACATAATAAGCAAGAATTTGTATACAATCAGCACACCTATACTGACATTAAAATTAATTGGTCCTATTAATAAGACCACAATTTTCGACCAATTGCGGCCATCTACAGGACACCCAGTATCCTAAACTGGGTAAATGTTACACGTTTCATTAGAATATGTGCCAAATAGACTGAGATTTAAGACTTAACCATTTGTACAGTGCGTGCTGCTTGTCATTCTTTTGCTGTTAACAGAGATTGTTAATAAAATGTGAAATGTTATTTATGTTAGAATGTTTATATCAATTGTAAGGAGTAAATTCGATTATAATTATCCTGGAGTATTTCCTAAATTTGTGGTGACATGTATAGGAAGTACACACCTTTAATTATTATGGTCTGGTAGTTTAATGAATTATTAACCCTGCTAACGTGGAGAATAGGGTGAGCTCCTAATAACGCCAGCAACTGGCAGTTGGGATTTAATTCGGCGTTTAAAGGGTCAAAATAATAAGCACAATAAATTTTACGGTGTAAGTTTGTTGATATTTCAATATTACTTATGTTTGGTTTTACTTACTTGGTGTGTTGTAGATACAAATTTTTGCGGAAATATTCCAAATTCATGTGCATTTGGTGAATAAGAGTATTTTATTGTCAGTATGTCTTGGTTGGCGATTTGCACTCCTCACCCAATATTGTGCGGGTAATAAAATCGAGAAGAATGAGATGGGATGGGCATGTGGCGCGTATGGGTGAGGAGAGGGGGTGTATAGGGTCTTGGTGGGGAAACCGGAGGGAAAGAGACCAGTGGGGAGACCTAGGCGTAGATGGGTGGATAATATTAGGATGGATCTCGAGGAGGTGGAATGTGGGTATATGGACTGGATTGGGCTGGCCCAGGATAGAGACAGGTGGCAGACGCTTGTGAGTGCGGTAATGAACCTTCGGGTTCCGTGAAATGCGGGGAATTTGTTGACTAGCTGCAAACCAGTTAGCTTCTCAAGAAGGACTCTGCACCATGGAGTAAGTAAGTATGTCTTGATTGACACTGCACTCAGTGCGCTCTGATACAATCCTATAAACTACAAATCCGGACTGCCCTTTGATATCCTATTGTCACTAAGTTGCATGACACGAACTTTGGAGTTTCCAGAAAAGCCGCATTTCTTCGTGCTGTTTAGGTGATTTGTCAAAATTAGCGAAAAGCCAGTATTAACTACATCATGTCCGCCGGAACAACGCGGTTCCCAATGGACGGATTTTCATGAAATTTAATATTTAACTATTTTTCGAAAACGGTTGGATAAAGTTCAAGTTACATTACAATCTGACAAAAATAACTGGCACTTTACATGTAGACCGGAGTATATTTATGATAACATCTCGCTGAATTCTTCTACGAATGAAAAGTGTTTTAGCAAAAGACGTAGAAAAAATCAAAACATTTTTTTGTTCAGTAATTATTTTTTTCAAAAATTGTGCTCTTTGTTAGATAATGTACGAACATATTGCAGAGCCAGACTGGCCACAGACGAAAATAGAACACGGAGCATGCGCATTGCATGCTGGATAGCTCAGGGTACAGACACACACTCAGAATGTGTTATACTTATTGCTTTTCCATTGCAACAACGATTAGGCAAACGCGCCTCAACATTACGTTATACTTACACTGGCTGTCCTGTATTACACCATACATGTACATGTCCAGATGCTACCCTAAACGTACTACGACCTCTTCCTTCCAAACCCTTAGCTTTATGCAATAAATGTTATTCTTACCGTTTAATTTAAGTCTTCAGCCTCTGTAGCTGATGGAGTGTCGTCACATACCTTAACACTATTCAGTGTTCTATACTATTGAACTGTTCATTTCGTACATTCTCTGAACAACACGCTCAGTAGTTGTGTGGAGATACAGAACTGTCAGTTCCTGCTATACTACAAAGCGGAACATCCCGAGAGGCAGCAACTGTCAGAGAGTCGGCTGTGAAATCCTTACGGCGGGGTTACACGTGAGAGTAAACATCGCGCGAGTCCCTCTCTGTTTCTATGGAGAGGCACTCTCGTACGTGTAACCACCCTTCAGTGGGCATTCCTCACGTTGGTTTCTGAACTCTTCTATACCAAATTGTCCAGACAGTTCTGTGTCGCTTGGGAGAGCGAGTCTTAACAGAACAGCTACTGATATGCACCTCTTGCTTAATGGTTACTATGGTCTGAACATACAAGCCGTGAAGGGACATAAGGGGCGTAGGGGTACTGCGCCACTCATTCTTAACCCCGGCACTATAGAAGTGAGTAGTTGACTTTACTTTTTGAACGAATATGACCGAAGTCATCCCGTTGTGTATTGAGTCTATATGTTCACTTTATTAATATATATTTCAGTCAACACAACCATATAGATTAATAACACAGGTTACAGAGACATGTTTCGACTTATAAAGTCATCGTCAGGCTAAGCTAAGAACCATGAAGTTCTTTAAAATGTGGCTGTGCGCGTTTAGGTTCCCAGATGGCTCACAGTGCGTGCTGTGATTCGTACCGTGTACATAATTTGACTTATATCTATTACACTCTTGTACCTGTACTGGGGGGTCAAGTATGTGACATGTGTTAGCGTGCTATTTCCTGGGACCGTTCTTCACTGATTGGGCTCTTGGTTGTGGTTGTATTGGTTCTCCTGTTTTTAGTTTTCTGGTGGGTGGGGGAGGGGGGTCTGTCCACTTGTTCTTTGTAATCTGTTACTTCTTTCTGTTTTGGATCATTTACGTTCTGTCGTAACAGTCTGAGTATTGCGGCGTGCGTAAGCGTGTAAAGTTGTGTTACAGTTTTTCTGTGAGGCTGTTGCCGGCTTCTTAATGCTGTAGTGAACGGGCTTCTGTCCCTGCGTTACTTTCACTTCTTGCGGGGGTAAATGGCTTCCCACAACTGAGCTATTTCCAGCTGTTTGGTTGCGGTGAAGCTGCCTGCCCCCTTTAAGGGTCTTCTGGTATTGTGGTTTCAAATATTGCATGTTCTCTGAACGTTAGTTAACTTTACGTTCCTGGCTTCGCTACCCCAGGGGAAAGAACTCCGATACCCGTTGCTGTGTGGGCTCCAGAGTCAGTATGGACGTTTACGAGAAGAAAAGAAACATTTTTCCCTGTCGGGATTCGAAACCCGGACCGTCCAGCCCGTAGTGTCGTCGCTATACCGACTGAGCTAACCCGGCCGTTCTAATTTTCACGTGTTCAATTTTCAATATTTTTATCCAGTTTTACCTAATTTGTAAAGTGTTTACCTTTTCTGCATATTTACCTGCCGAAACTTGTTTATATTTCTCCTCCCCCCCCTTCGTGCCACACGTTACGTGCAGCTCATTCCCCTTTGTGTTAACCAAACAATGATCGGTGAGGACTAACAGACACGAAGCTCACAATTTTGGAACTTTTCAAGTACTCCTCTTACTTCCGACTTCTGCGAAGCAAATAGCCTCCTCTTCTCATATTTTGCATCATTGTGACTCATTCATTTTTCTGCTAAAGAGGTTTATCTTTTACCTAGTTCGTTTTTCCACAAGCATGCTCTTGATTTTCTCGGTTCAATTACGACTTAAAGTATATTTCAACGTTGTTTTGGTCGGAATGTACTCTGTGCTTTTCATTGCCTATAATGGCGATATTACTGTGGAAATTGATATTCCAGTCTATTGCTACAAGTCAGGACAAATGCCAGATAATTCAGCTAAAGAGCAAATTTGTAGATGATTAAGCCCATTCCTTCCTAACCACAACATATGCTAATTGAATTGAACTGTTCTTCATTCAGTCGCTATAAAGTGTGTTGACATCATTTAATTCACTGAAATTTTATTTGCGAAGTGATTATTGATTATTGACAGATGACATTACACGCCACTTTCGTTTTCCTGTAAGTTAAAGGCCTTTTAAAAGAATAATTAGGAAGTGAAATGTTTGCCCCTTTTTTACATAATTATCCTAAACTAATAATTTAGTGGTTCATTTCCAAGTCATATTAATCATGACTTTTGATGACCTCAGAGTATAATCTGGTTCACTGGGCGTCACAAACAGTTAAGATAAGAGAAGGCCCTTCTCACTGTCACTGGACTTTGAACAGAAAGAGAGCAAATTCAATTAGCGCCTGTTTATGACTCCCCGTGATGATCTTGATACATACTTCTGTTTGTCGGGCAGAGCGCCGCTATATTCCTTGGCACGGCAACATAATATAGCGGTCTCAGTAGCTTTTAATCTTTCAGCAAGAACTTCAAAACCTTTTCCCTCACAAGTTGCATCCTGTAGCATTTTACAGACAAAATATTTAAATATTAACCAAAGATAGCAATCCGCACAGTGTTTTGTTCGACAGCTATTATAGATTTTTACACGCTACGTTTTTCAATCTACAGCTTTCACGTTTCACATTGCACTCGACAGTTTCACGCTACAATTTTCACGCTACATATTTCAGTCTACAGTTTTCACGCTACACCTTTCACGCTACAATTTTCATGCTACATTTTCCACGTTACACTATCCACGCTACACTTTTCACGCTAAAATTTTTCACGCTATGTTATTTCAAGCTACATTTTTTTCACGCTGCACCTTCCTGAAGATGGCATACATTAAGTTGAAAATTGTTTTAAGAAGTTTGTCTTAAATATTGACAATGACTTTTGAACGAATAAGTCTTGCGGCCTAACAGCACTTACAATGTGTATGGCAGAGCTATTGGAAGTCGGGATAGCTCAGTCAGTGCAGTGACTGTGTTATGGGCAGGGGGTTCGGGGAAAGGCGGTCGGAATCGCCGACTGGAGCAATGTTTTTGTCTCTTCTCCAAATCATCCAGATCGACTCTAAGACCCATTCAGCCTCCTATGGAATGTGCACCATGGTTCTATCCCTGGGGTAAAGTGGCCGTGGCGTTAAATTGACCACTCATCCCCACCTAGTAGAGAAGTTAGGAATGAATGGATTTACCCTCCGCTCAATCATATACCTTCATAGCCCGAACAGGAAAATCTTTACTTTTTGCTTTAGTATTAGAGGATTACTATCAACTGGTTACTTCTTATGCTGTGTTTAGGAAGAAAATGTGCCTTCTCAAATCCCCATACAACCGCGGTAACATAAATTAACCGCCGATACGCACTAAGCTACAGCCTGGACGAACGGATGATTGGATTTGGGACTCAGGCGAGGATGCAGATATTCAGAGGGGTAAAACTGAAGGTTGAACACTAGCCGCTCTGAGATCAACTATACGGCGACCTTCTCCCATATTTCTGCACGGTTTCAGCATTGTATTTTGCGACATTACAATTATTTGCTTTCAAAATGCCAACTGTGGCAAGCTCGGCTACTCTTCAATGAAACGTTTATGTAACAAACCAATAGAAGGCAATAAAATGCTGAGTGTGGGAAAGTTATCAACTTCCTTCGGAACAAAAAAAAAAAGCGTCATAACGCCAGCGACACAGACGCAAGCACCACTTTTTACAGGATGCGACTGTCCCCCCATCTCCTCTGACGGTTAGCGATATTTCCGCGGATTCCTGTTTCAAGAAATAAGAGATTGGTATATAGCTCTTAAAGAATGCCGCATTTTTTGCAGAATGGAACAGTCACCTGTTTTGTTTTCCTGGCTGTAAAAGTGCGTTGTTTGTATTGTGCAGTTCCCTGGTTCAGATATCGGCCTGGAGAAAGGAAGAGCCTCGTTTTGAGGTTTCTTTCTTACATTGTGGCAAAAAGTATGTCTAGTATCTGAGGGTCAATGAAGTTTCCTACACTGTGTGTTCCCCCTCCCCGTGACCTGAAGATGGCCCACAGTGGCCGAAGCATGTCGTCGTCAGCATAATAAATAAGATACAAGACAGTTGTGTTTTGACGTACCCCACCCCTTCCCTAAGTGCTTATAATACAACGGGGATGATGCGCCTTAAAGATTCCTGGAATTTATTTACGGAGACTGGGGAAAACCTTGGAGAACAAGAATCACATTTGCCTTAAGTGGCCTATTGCAAAGCAAAATTCTGAGAGGTAAGGAGTTGTATCTGAGGAAAAATACGGTCATCGGTCATTATTAAGTGTTATTGGCGTCCTAGCCGAGATTGAAAGCGGGCACTTCAAGATTACCGTCTATAATGCTGGGTTGTTGGCAACGTAATGTGGTGGTGATGACAATGTGAAATATTGCACTTTTTGGATCAAATAACAAAATAATCACGATATTTTGCACCCTGGTATTTGGTTTACACTTCCGCTCACTAGAAATGAGGTTTAATCTATACAATAAACAGCCAACTAGATGCAACAATAACAAATTTTGTCGATAATTACAATCAGCTCAACATGTTTCGGACGGTAATTTCGCCCATCATCAGGAGCACTAGACTGTGTTTACAGCTTGTGGTATAACGCACCGACGATGCTTTATACCACAAGCTGTAAACACAGTCTAGTGCTCCAAAGGATGGATGAAATTATCGCCCGAAATATGTTGAACTGATTGAAATCATTAATAAGCCGTTATTTTTGCATCTAGTTGGTTGTTTACTTTATTGTATCAGTGATGCACGGTTATACAAACATCAGATTTTTTAGGCTGAATACTCTAAAGCACATTGGTGTGATATATACAATATACAGATATACATGGAAGTGATCTCCTCTACCAGCGATATAGGCAAACCAGAAAGGTTTAAGGCTTGCCGTATTGTGTGTGGTAGAAAATTACTATTGTCATTCGTCGAAATACGTCAAGCTCGAGGAGGCAGGTGTTGCGGGATAAGAAGCTTCGTTGCTGGATCAACTGCAACAGAAGTTTTGAAAAAAAAATACAGGCCTGAATCTTCATCTAGACCGTCGTGTGAACCACAAAAATTTCACTTAGCAAACATACTTGAAAATGGGATTCATGAAATTCAAATTGCTGAATGTAAAATATCAGTTTTAAAGGATTTGTGTAGAATATTTATGGGACATATGGAAATGTAAGTTTATGGGATATATGGAAATGCCAGTTTATGGGATATATGGAAATGCCAGTTTATGGGATATATGGAAATGTCAGTTTATGGCCCCATGAAAACTAGGCTTCGTCGTGGAAAGTTATGACTGCAAATCGAAAATGACAACAACAAAAATTAGTGAAATCTACATAGAGCAGCTCTATGACTTTCATAAAAGTTTTATACTAGAAGCGAATATCACTTTTTTTTTAATTCGTTTATTGTTTCAAAATGTGTTGTGGGGAGAAAACACATAGACACAAAAACAGAGAGACTCTTGAATTTTAAGGAAGGAAAATATGTTGAAAACAATGGAAGTAAATAAGGATAAATCAATTGAAGTAAATAAGGATAAAACAATGGAAGTAAATAAGGATAAAATAATGGAAGTAAATAAGGATAAAACAATGGAAGTAAATAAGGATAAAACAATGGAAGTAAATAAGGATAAAACAATGGAAATAAATAAGGATAAAACAATGGAAGTAAATAAGGATAAAACAATGTAAGTAAATAAGGATAAAAATGGAAGTAAATAAGGATAAAACCACAACAAAAAATTGTACAATAAAATGTGTAAATAGGGGAACAATTTGCTACGACAGAACGTGATAAAGAACATTATAGTAATTTGATAATTAATGGAGGATTTTTTCTTCAGCACGTAGCAAAACGGACACCAAGGTCTGCAGGCTTCTAGGACAGATGAATGTTGCATGGCGCAATTTAACATCTGGCAGGCTATTACGTCACAGATTTCTATGAAATGGTTCAGAGTTCTTCTAATGACGTTGATAATGGGTGACAGGGCAAATGAATTCCACGCCTTTTATAAAACCCGCAAACCCTTTGCCTTGTTTAATAAGCCTAGCTATTGAACAGTATGCTGAGCTCTCTCAGTCTATTGCACAATATCCTATCCCATTTCTTTAACATAAATTATGTATCACCTACCGTACCTAGATCTCGCACTTGTCTCTTCCTTTCACCTTTGTCATTACAGTTTTGTGTGTGCGTATCTGAACTCCTCCCTCATGTTAGCTATATAGTCACCCATTTCGCCCATTATATTATATTTACCCTAAGAATAATAGGCAGCTATTAGAACTAATATTTAAGAAACTCCTCGCCATGCAGTTTTCTCCAGTTTCATGTCACTTCCCCACACTTAGCTACAAATATTCTCCTTGACAGCTTGTTATCAGCGTAAGATCTTCCATTGGCACGAGAGCTATACCCCTACATAAAATTACAATTTATATGTTCGTGTCTGGGTTGTGTCTATAGCATGAAACAACAGAGTCAGTTCTGAAGAGAACAAATTATAAATATTTGTAATTTTTAAATAGTCACAATCCACCATGAACACAAATACCTATATTATATTATATTATATTATATTATATTATATTATATTATATTATATTATATTATATTATATTATATTATATTATATTATATTATATTATATTATATTATATTATATTATATTATATTA
>Ga0131853_10012196_pt1 | contig 15737 bp, 11 predicted proteins | sample TergutLab28metaG_FD_92764 | JGI IMG/M metagenome (GOLD analysis project Ga0131853, IMG submission 92764) | Labiotermes labralis P1 segment gut microbial communities from Petit-Saut dam, French Guiana - Lab288 P1 (version 2) (version 2) | ecosystem: Host-associated > Arthropoda: Insects >...
CGCAAAAAGCCGAGAATTGCTTCTCGACTTTTTGGTGATTAAATAACTACTGTACTAAGGCAACCTCTGGCTAGGTTCGTACAATAATATGATAAATTTTACGCCGGGAGTACGTTTACAACAGCAAAATCCGAAGAAGATGGGCCATAGATTCCTACTGTACGAATGCCAGCAGCAATGCCACGAACAGGGCACATAGCTGTAACTCCAATCATATTAGGTCCCCAGCTAAACACTGCATTACCCGGTGTAGCATTTTCAAGAACCCTGAAGCGCAAATGTAACACTATATCAGACATTACAGGCCTCTGGCCACTGCCATCCATTGCCCAAATCCTAAACGTACCGTTAGTACCCATAGGGAATGATGAAAGTAGCTGTGGACTCGCTATAGGCCAACCATTTGGGCTAATCCAAGTGTTAAAATCCGACACCACATATCTTCCCGGCCCCGGGCCATGCGACACCAATTCAAACCTTGTATCATCAAAATAAACATCAATTCCAAAATCGACCCAGCCCATCCCGTAATTTCCAAAATTATCTGCGCATGGCAAGCGCATGATATGAACATCAAGATTAACATACCCAGGGCGGCTTACTGTTGTTGTGCGGGGAATTATGTTTACTTTGTGAGTACGTGGTAGAACAACGTTTACATTGCCTCTGTTTTCAAGACCATCAATGCGAGAATGGTGTAAATCAAAGAGCGAGGTTCTAAAAGGGCAACGCAATGTGTTTCCGATCATAAATGGTGGTTGCCAGCTAAACGGAATATTATTGCCAAGTGCAGCATTTTCACGAACTCTAAATCGCAAATTCACAACAACATCAGACATTACAGGGGTACTACTTGAGTTAAAAATCCCACTATCAACATTGAGTCTAACTCTGATTACACCGCTGCCAGGCAAATGCCCTGCTGATATTCTAGAATTGCGCGCAGGGGCGCCATTTACATCAAGCCAAGTGCTAAGATCTGAACTTGCATATTCTCGTATGCCATAAACTGTCGCAAACGGCACCGGTTCAAACCTTGTATGGTCGAAATGAATATTAAAAAAGAGTTCAAGCCAGCCTATACCATGAGTTCCGTAATTATTGCCATAATCCGTACGGGTAATGCTTACTGTAAGTTCAGCATATCCGGGATAGCTTACATCAATTGCTTGAGGGGTAATATCTATGCTATGGGTGGGGTGGGTTGGTGGTGCAGCTGCAACGCCAATAGCAAATGCCGTGCTCATAAGCACAAACAATACTGTAAAAACGGCAAATCTCGTAAAGTTTCTTCCTGGTTTCATAAAATAAAACCTCCTTTTTCTGTTTTAGTTTTTTAAGTTGTTCAAAGCTTGTTCTTACGCTTTATTCCTACGGTATAAGGCGTGTTTCTTTTGTAGTTAGTCATGGTGGCCTCCATTGATTGCCTGTCACCATTTGGTTGACAAGTGGATAATATCATATTCATCTATGCATGTCAACACATTGTTTTCAAAAAAACAACAGAAGCCTCACAATCTCAATGCGATATAGTGCTTCAACTTAAAAACCAACACACAAAGCCTCCATAAAATCTTCGTAATCAGGCAAGATTTTCCGTAGTCGTTTTTTTTAGCCAGGCCCAGTACTTTTCAACCATGTTAAGGCTTGGAGAGTACGGCGGAAGGAAAATGACGGTGCAACCTGCTTTTTCAGCTAGGTCATGAAGCTTACTTTTTCGATGAAAGACGGCGTTGTCTAGTATGCAGTATGAGCCTGTGGGCATTGCTTTTAAAAGTGCGCTTTCGAACCAGTGTTCAAAGCAAAAAACAACCCCATGCCATAGGCACAGGGTTGTTTTTTATAAAAAGTTACAAGTTCTTAGAATATGCGAACAACGTTACCAGTACGCTCAACTCTGTAGCCAAATAGTTCAGCAACAAAGCGAAGAGGCAAATATAAACGTCCGCTGCGGTTGATTGGGTAAACAGAACCTGTAGGGCCAGACAAACCGCGTACATAGTCAGCCATGTCAACACTTTGGTCGCCAGCGCTAGTACGGATGTTTGCACGTGGATTACCTTCTGTTACAGAAATTGCAACTGGTTCGCCATGTCTGTTGATAGAACTAACAGAACCAACTCTTGTAGCAGAATCCCAATCGAAGTCTGCATCTTCGCCACCTACAAGGTATGCAAATGCACGTAGTGATACCATACCTATACGGTTACGGCCTACGATATGCCAGTATAGTGGCTCTTCAACGCCAGCAAACGGTACGCCTTCTGTTAGGAAGAATTCGCGGGTTTCTTGTGGACCCGGCCCCGGACCCGGAAGTGGACCTGATTCACCTTGCTCGGTCATTACGATTGTTCCGTTGTATGGCAAGCTTGTAAACACACCACGGTTCATATGACGTAGTTGTGTTCCTTGTGCATTACCATGGTGAGCATTAAATACTTCCTGGTCATTCATAGCAATTGATGGACCAGAAAGAACTAGTTGATATTCTACGCCTGGGAATGCTTGACCTTCCACGCTTAAGTTGCTTAGTGTAATTAAAGGCTCTTCGTTAGCATTTGCTGCACGTGTTACTGTAAATCCTACAGCTTCACGACCTGTTAGGCCAACTTGTGGGTTAACCAAATGCCCAGGGCTAAATCTTAATGCGCTACCTTCTACATTAAGAGTAGGGATACCGGATAGGTTAAGGTCAAAGCTGCGTGCAAGAACGTCAGATGTTACATATATCCAAAGTTCGTCTCCAACTTGGAATGCACCAGGATTGATTACATCAACAATAACGTCATCAATTGCTTGACGGCCAATGATGTTGTACAGTCTGCCTGTTTCAACTTCAACAACCGGGAATGCAGAATTGGTAATGTTTGTTTGGATTGGGTCTACTGCGCGTCCGATTGTTTGTGTGCGAGCAGATGCTGGCAAGTTAGCAACGCCGGCACCACTAATTGTCACGTTGACATCAGAACCATATTTCCACTCATAACCAGCTTCTAAGCTTAGGAAGAAGCGGATTTCCAGTGCGCCAGGACCTCTTACGTCAGTAATTGTTTGGCTTGGAAGGTAAACGGTTGCTACAGTATCGGAAACTCTTCCTACACCAGGAACTACAGGTAGCCTGTTGTCTAGTGCATGCATCCACCCGGCAAATGTCATCCAATTTTGGCGCTCGTAGTCGTTAGACCAACCTGTGGTGCCTACGTGGAAGCCACGGAAGTCTCCACGGTATCTGTCGATATAGTTGTTGCCGGCACGTGCTTGAACACCAAGAACACGGATACCAGGATGTGGGTTACCATTGTCATCTAGGAATTCGAAGTGGATTGGTGTTCCGAAACCAACGCTGAATGCACCCGGCACATCTTCTTCAATGATTAGGGACGCTGTAGCTACGCCAGTAAAGTGTGCGAAACCAGAGTTATCACGGTTCCAAGGAACATTGGTTACTCCGTCAATTGTTGCACGGGCACCGTTGTTTGCGTTAAGGGCTCTGAATGAACCCAAGTGGCCTGTTCTCATGTTTTGCATGTTGTATACAGAAGCTGAAAGTGTTGCATCGCCTCTTATGCCAACGTGCAGTCTTTGGTTGTATCCGGCGTTACCGATATTCACGCCTTGACCAAAGCCTAGGAATGTTCCGGTACCGATTTCCGGTGGGCCAGGGTTGCCAGCTACTTGAACAACGGTAGAGGTGTTAACACGTACCGGTGGAGGAAGCATGCGTTGTATTGGGTCAAAAGGCTCAGCTGTACCAACTAGCGCCGTAGCCCAGTCAGCATAAGTCGTTCCCCACCTTGCGTTGAATGCAAGCGTAAGTTCATCATCTGACCAATTAATATTTACAAACTCCTCCGGGAAGTTAACTTCGTCAACGAATCGGTAGTAGCTACCAAACATTTGCGTTGCTGCTACATACTCTACCCAGTCTGCTGCTGGAGCCGCAGAGTTTCTCACTACTTCACCAGTGTTTGGAGTACGTGGGTCAAGCACCAGAGTACGATCTCCCGTAGGCACATTAGCACCAGTTAGAGGATGCTGCCAGTTTGCTCCACTTTGCACAAAGATATGGCCGGTTGAGTTTAGTACCCATTGGGTTACGCCATTAGTTCTTAGGTCTACTAAATCGTCAAGTCTGAATAATCCGGTTTGCCAAGTTGCCACTCCACCACCTACACCGCCGGGAGTGAAAATGTCTCTGCGTAGTCTGGCTTCAACGTATACGTTGCCTGACATTGGTGCATTGTAGTCCGGAGTTAGCCACAAATTGTTGATGTGGAAATAACCATTTGATAATGACATTGCATCGCGGGTAACATTTACACCAATCATGATTACGTGTTGGTTATCGGTTAGATCTCCACGTACAGAATGCACTCTGCTTACAGTAGCGTTATTAATTGAACCGCCTCTGCTAACAGATATAGGGTAAGTTGTTCCGGGGCGACCCGGAATTATTTGATTACCGGTAACAGTAACGTTACTATCGTGGCCAAACGACCATGTGTAAAACGAAGGTGCTTGTAACTGCAACCACACCAAGCCATCTGCGCCAGGTACTATTGTACCTACGCGGTATTCACGAACACGGATTGGGTTTAGAAGCAGAGAAGATGAAAAGCCTCTTGCGCCATCAGGAAGAGAGATGCTTACGTTACCAGGCTGAACGCCACCCCATAATCTCCATCTGTCGATTATGATACCTGCACCGTCTGTTACCTGTGCTCCGCCAATGCTGGCAGTTGCATTTGCCCAATAGGTTGCATGATCTTCGGAGCGCATAGGAAGGGTTATTTGAATATTACCACTCCAACCACGAGTGTTTTGCGCATTTAGGCCAGCCAATAAAGCAGGATTCCATACAAGTTCCAATGTTGCACGGCGGTTATTGCTCTCAAGCGCATGCAGGGTAGCTGTAATTCCTTCAGTTACTGAAACATTCGTACCTGCACCTGCTCCATGGGTAAACCCAGCGTCATTACTGAAAGCTACGGCCAACGGACCTGCACCTACTAAATGTGCACGGTATAAGTTGATTTGTGTACGCATGCGGTTTTCGCCATGAAACGCGGCGCTTGTATTACTCATTTGTGTCATAAAGCTAGCAAGCGGTAGAGTAACAGTAAAGTTTACAGTTTGATTGCGCTCTGTAAATTCACCGCCGATACTTGCACCTGGAAATGGTTGCGCTGCTCCAGGCACTGGAAGCGCAAACACGTTCATTGGCAACATGGATAAAACCATAATCACTGCCAACAGTAATGCTACTTTCTAATGATTAAGACAATTCTGTCCACAACATGTTGGAATTTGGCTATTTCCGCACAAAAGCCCCCTGCATTGTGAATAACAGAGGGTTCCATACTTTGTATATCCTTTTTTCAAAAAACCAAATCCAGAAACTCGGTCGGTGTCACAATAAACTGCTCTGTTGGAAAATGTTTTATATTGCCAGTTATAAGAATCGCTTCACAAAACTTTGCCACATCATAAAAACACCTGTCATCTTCGTCTTGGAGCACAATATTGCTTGCTGGGGGACTCACTAACCGCCCAAACTGCTTTATACCTTGAGTAAAATTACTACAGTCGTCCTTATTAAACTTAAAGCGTGGCCGAGACAGTACTTCCATATACTCCATTAGAATGTCGTAGCTATAGCAAACTTGCAGTTTTTGCGCAGTAATCTGGTCTACAATTCTTGCTGGATTGCCACTGGGGGTTAGAAATGCTGATACTATAACATTTGTATCTACCACTATCCTAAGCATTTTTTCTGCGTCTTTCTCGGCGGTATTCTGCTATTTCGGCGTTTACATCGTCTAAGCTCATACCTATGTTGCCATTTTCTTCTGATTGTGCTCTCATAGACTGGATTGCATTCTTCATCTTTGTCATTATTATTTTATTGCTTTGCTCCTCATTGGTAGTGTCTGTGATAACAAAAGGTAGTGTTCTTGTGCGTATTACGGTTTTGATAAACATATTTACTGCAGACGTAGCATTTATTCCTACATTTTCACAGAAAAAATCGAACTCTTTTTTTGTGTTTTCATCCACACGAACAGTTAAATTTGTAGTTGCCATTACAACCAAATCCTTTCTGTTTATGCACGCATATGCTGTGCTATGCAATGAATTGTAGCAGGTATGCAGTGCAAATGCAAGAAAATGTTAACTATCATATAAAAAAAATGGCTTTGCCATACACTTCACACAGAGCAATGAACAAACAAAAACAACCCCATGCCATAGGCACAGGGTTGTTTTTTATAAAAGTTACAAGTTCTTAGAATATGCGAACAACGTTACCAGTGCGCTCAACTCTGTAGCCAAATAGTTCAGCAACAAAGCGAAGAGGCAAGTATAAACGTCCGCCGCGGTTGATTGGGTAAACAGAACCTGTAGGGCCAGACAAACCGCGTACATAGTCAGCCATGTCAACACTTTGGTCGCCAGCGCCAGTACGGATGTTTGCACGTGGGTTACCTTCTGTTACAGAAATTGCAACTGGTTCGCCATGTCTGTTTAGAGAGCTAACAGAACCAACTCTTGTAGCAGAATCCCAATCGAAGTCTGCATCTTCGCCACCTACAAGGTATGCGAATGCACGAATGGATACCATACCTACACGGTTACGTCCTACGATATACCAGTATAGTGGCTCTTCTACGCCGCCAAATGGTACGCCTTCGGTTAGGAAGAATTCGCGTGTTGGTGCTTGTGGACCTGTTTGACCAGGTGCATTGTCCAAAATACCTTCTACATAGCTACCTGCATATGCAAAGTATGGTTCGATTGCGAACTGACCAACGCCAGGACGGTTTCCTAGATAGAAGTTATCAGCAATAGCGTTGCCGTGTACTATTACATAGTACTCAACGTTAGGAACAACTGTACCAGATACTGTTACACCACTAAATGTGATTGTAATAGGACCGTCGTTGTCGCCTACGTTTGGTACGCGTTGTATTGGGATCAAGAAGGTAGAACCTGCTGTTGCACTGATATTTTCTGCAGGAGGACGAACTACATTACCAAGTACAAGACCAACTGCGTCATGAGATACATTTGATGCAAATGCATGCAAGCCAAATGCACGGTCAGAAGCTTGGATACCGCCTACACGAACAACAATTACGTTACCTTCAACTAGGTTGTGAGGCTCGTAAATTGTAACTTCGATGTCAGAAATTGAATGGTTAGAAACTGTAGAAAGTACATCTGTTTGGAATTCTACAGGACCGTCTGGAAGATACAAGCTTACAGGGTCAACTGGAAGTGCTACAGGAATAACTCTTTGAGCAGCAGGAATACCAGCTGCGCCAGGGCCGCTGATTGTTACATCAACTGTTTCGCCTGGGTTGTTAACCTCAAAACCACCTGTTACAGAAATCCAGAATGTTACTTCTAGAGAACGGATATAACGTAGGCGGCGAGCTTGTTGTTGTGCAATGTCATCGCCAGGAATTTGAGGAACTGTTACACGGAACCTACCTGGTGTTAGCAATGTGTGGGTTGTTGATCTACGAGCTGCTTCAATCAGATCTTCGCCCCAAGGCATAAAGTCGCCTTCCCAACGATAGTCGTTGCTACCTGGGAACATGTTACGTGCAGGATAGTCTGCGCCTGTACGGCCAAGACGAGCTGCAGCACCAATGATGTCTACGCCATCTTGTTCGAATGTGAAGTCAAGAGCGTCACCAATGATGTTGCCCCATGCACCAGGTGCATTTTCGTAAATACGAATTGTTGCTGTTTGTACACCACGGTTGCCTTGTGTACCATCTACCAATTGGATAGGACGGTTGTTATGGCCCCACATTGGTACTGGTGTTGCAGGTACGCTAAAGTTTGTAAAACCAGTTCTGATTGCGATAGGTTCGTCTTGAACTCTTTCAGCTGTAAGACCTGGAGCAACACGGTTACCAACTCTTAATGATTCTGTGCGGAACATTGGACGTGGAGATTCAGGACGGTTTACGCGAGGTACTGCGCCTGCAGTTGTTTCTAGGTTGCGTGGAAGTTGATACAATGTAGAAACATTAATATCTACGCCGCCAAGACGAGCATTGTCTGTTGTTGATACAAGGTGTAAGTTGCGGATATCCAATTGACGTGGAAGACGTGCGCCAACTGACCATGCTTCTGGTGTGTTAAGTCTCAAGTATAGTACTTGTTGTCTTACACCATTTACAAATTCAGTAATCGGGCCGTACATTTCAACCATTGCTTCTGTTATTGTTCTTGCTCCACCCCATCTTGTGTTATAGTCAACAAGTCCGAATGTTGGGCGGAAGCCTGTTGTAACATGCCAATCATAACCAAGCGGTGCTTCTAAACGAACTGTTGTCCAGTTTGTAACTGCTGGGTTAGATGGAGGAGCGTCGTCGTTTGTTGCACGGTTAAAGTTGTTTAATGATCTACCAAAGTTGCCAAATTGATTTTCAGAAAGTCTGATTCCAGGTAGGGCAACGATGTCTGTAGCAAAGTTTGTGTAGTCTACTGCTCTTGCAATGCCAAGGTCTGCTGCTGCTACAGTTGGGTTAAGACGTGTGTTTCCAAGTTCGAAAATGTTTTGAGATGTTCCAACAATTTCGTAGTCCATACGAGCAAACATGTCTACATTAGGGCGTGTGCCGTAAGCATTATTTGTCATACGAACAGGGAAGCGTATTTGAACATTACCGGTTACATCACTAGGAACTGAGCTATTAGCACCGTTAGGGAAAACTAGTCTTATTTCTAGGTTGCGATACCTATTGCTTCCTGCGTCGCCTATACGACCCCATTGGCGTATAACTTCAACTTCTACAGGTACACCTGTTGCAGCAGGGCCGATATGAGCGTCAAACCAAGTGCGAGAAAGTGCGGTCATTTGTTGGTTTGCACCTTCAAAAACTGCAATTGTTGCAAGGGTTTCACGTGTATCTCTACGATACTGACGCAATTGTGCCTCACCAGAGCCAGGTGTCGTTTCTACCGCATTGCCTGCAGTAACGTTGGTCGGAAGTGCTGGAGGAGCATCGCCAGGTAGTGTGGTGCCAGAATTAACAACACTCCAAGCAGACCAATCCGCACCAGTAACAACAGGAACCGGTGGATTAGCTACAGGGTATTCAACAAGAAGTGTTCTTACTTCATCTACGTAGTGTGTAATTGTCTGTGCTGGATCTAAATAGAAAGATGAAAGATCTCCTGTCAAACCAACTTGTAAGTGTACATTGTTAAGGTCTGCGTTTGAAAGAGAGCCGATGTTAAATTGCAAAGGAACTGTGTGGAATTGAACTCCGTTAGCACCTTCGCCATGCTGGAATGTGCCAGCGCCAGGTATTTGCGGGTTAGCTGCCACATGGCCAATTTGACCAAATACATTCATTGGCAACATGGATAAAACCATAATCACTGCCAACAGTAATGCTACTTTCTAATGATTAAGACAATTTCGCCTAAAACATGGCAACACACATGCGTTTTAGTAAAAAAAATCCCTCTACACTATGAATGCGCAAAGGGATTCCAAATTTTACACATTTCACGATGAATTGACTATGCTGTTATAGCCTCGCGTATTCGTATAAAATTTTCTTTATGGATACTGTTGGTTACTATCTGTTCATCAAGTTTTCTATTCACACTTTGCAGCAACTCATAGTCAGAATTCACTAGTTCGTGAAGAAGGACCATTTTTTGCTTATGTTCTTGCAGCGTTGTACGAATTTCAACCACGTCTTGTTCTATAGCGGTGACACGGCGTTCTATTTGTGCTTGTCCTTGTTTAAGCTCTGCTACATCTGTCTTTAGCTCTTCAACATCTGCTTTTAGGCCTGCTACATCTACTTTTAGGTGTGCCACATCAGCTTTAATCGTTCCTACATCGGCTTGAATATTTTCTAGCATTAATAGAATTTTATCATCATTGCTCATAATCCTCGCTCCTCCAGCAGTATAAATTTGTTTTTCTCACCTTAAAATTATATGACAATTACAGTCATGTCGCAAGCGCAAAAACAGTAATATAATACAGTTCGCAGAGTATTTTGCTTTCACCTGAACATATAAAAGATGTACACACTATGGAAATACACATACTTTAAGCTTACGTTTTGCCATCACTGCATTCCCTTTACTTGCATACAACTGCAGCAAGGCAAAAAAATAAACAACAAAAACCACTGAATATACTGTACAATACAACTGCGAAAATAATCAGTAAAATCGCACAAAGGAGATGACGTATGTTTTTTGGGCCAACTCAAAGGTACGCCCGGTAGAAAGTTTGTCAATCCGAACTAAAAAGGGAATGATTGCGCATGGGTTGATGATATTCACATTTGTCGTATGCTCATTGGGCCGTGGCTCCCCTACGCCCGCAAGAAAGACTGACATATTTGCGCAATTCTTTCTTATGGCGGGTCAAAGTTATCTTACACATTCAATGTTTCATATAACCCGCCGAATCAAGGAAGTTGTTTAGTTTAATAATGCACTTCTTGCAGTGCATTATTAACTAGACAACTACACAATCAAATGCAAAGGATGATGCAAATGAATGCAGTTGGGATAGACATTTCCAAAGGTAAAAGTACAATTGCAGCAATATCTAAGACGAAGGACGTTATTATTGCACCACAGGAATTTCTTCATACAGATGAAGGGCTTCACAAAATAATAACTACAATTTTAGCTCTTGGGAAAAATACAAAAGTAGTAATGGAAGCAACAGGCCACTACCATGAACCGGTGGCCCAGGCCTTGCACAAAATGCGAGTGTGCGTAAGTATTGTAAACCCCTTGCTAGTTTTTGCCTATGGCGATAACTCTGTAAGGCGTGTAAAAACAGATAAGAAAGACGCCCTTAAAATTGCAAGATACTGCCTAGACAACTGGGAAGAATTGCGGGAGTACATCCCACAGGAAGCGATTCGTCAACAGTTGAAATTGTTTAGCCGTCAGTACAATTTATGTATAAAAACTGTCCATACTCTAGAAAATAATCTTATATCCTTGTTAGACAAAACATTCCCTAGCGCACCGGGTTTTTTTACGAGCCAAAAAAAGAAAAATGGCCATCAAAAATGGGTAGATTTCGTATCCACTTTTTGGCACGCAGATATTGTTGCTACCACCACAGCTTCAGAATTCCATAAGGCTTACCAAAATTGGTGTGAGCAAAATCATTATCGATTTTCTCCGCATAAGGCACAGGAAATTTATCAGAAAAGCCAGGGGCTTACTACTACGCTAGTTAGAAGTGTGGATACCAAACTCTTGATTACATCTGCTGTAATGCAAGTAATTGCACTAGCAACTACATTGGCTCAAATAAAGGCGCAACTAATTTATTTGTCGTCCCTACTGCCGGAATATGAGTATGTAAGAGCATTTTACGGGGTAGGCGAAGTTACCGCCGCCCAACTAATTGCAGAAGTTGGGGACGTGCGTCGTTTCCATAGCGGGCGCGCTCTTATCGCCTATGCCGGAATAGATCCGTTGCCAAAACAATCTGGCACATATGAGAAAAAGAGTACAAAAACCTCTAAACGTGGCTCTGCCTCTCTTCGCAAAACTTTGTATCAAATTGTTGTTACACATTTGCGCCACTCGCCAAAAGGGGAAGCAGTGTACGAGTTTTTAAACCGTAAGCGTACAGAGGGTAAGCCATATTTCGTATATATGACTGCAGCAGCCAATAAATTTTTGCGGATATACTATGCTCGCATTAAGGGATATTTGAATGGTTGAATATGGCTGGCAAGAGTTTCTTCCTTATAATTATTGTTGATAGAAACCACCACTGTAATATGCCCAAACATTCACATTGTAGATAGTCACAAGATATTATATAATGTTACCACCTATTTTGGCATCACATCGAATTGTGGTAACAGGGGGTAAATGCAAAAATATAAAATAACAACCAAAAGCCATTGCAAATTTGCAGTGGCTTTTGTTAATGTTGGATTTATTTAGTTCGGTAGGTTTTCTACCAGTTGTTCGCTATATCGCTCTATAGTTTTCGCCCACATTTTTTCTAATTGTTGCTGGAAGAATACAAACAGAGGCTCTATATCCTCTTCCTTATTATAATGTTCCAATGCACTGTAATAAATGTCTCTATCCTCATCGTATACTATAAGCGGTGGGTGATTGTGCGACATCAATAAGAAATTCATCATTGTACGTCCAACACGACCATTGCCATCGGCAAAAGGATGAATACATTCAAAACGTACACGAAAATACGTAGCAGCCTTCAAAATTTTAATAGGTTCGGTTAAGGTTTGTATGTCTTCTAGTTCAGCAAGCAGTTCTGTTAAGTCTGTTGCTACATTCCCCGGCAAAGAGCCAACATCGTTACGGCCAGCTACGAAATCGTTAATTTTAAATTCCCCAGGGCGTTCTCCTAGCTCAAAAAATCTACGGTCGTCATATGTTCCCGTTGTGGTAATTTCGTGCGCTTTCTTTATTAACGATAATGATTAATGATAATGTCAGCGGCTCTTTTGCTATAATTTTAGGCAATAAGAAGGTGTAACATTTCTCAAAAACTTCTCGTGTTGCGTGGTATGTTACTTCTGGGTTTTCAATTTTTGCGCTGTTGTAAGCAAATTGAACACGGAAGCTATTCAGCCTTAAGTCTAGGTCTGCAACAGTTTTTATGTTATAGCTCTTCCATAGTTGCAAGATTTTTTTGTAAGATGTCAATGCGTTGCTCCTCTCCAGTAATATTGAGATAAATATACCACAAATATTACAGTACCATTACATCATGCACCACACAGCATAAAAACTTTTACATATCAAATAATACTTCCATAGGACTGTTGCAAAAAGCCTTGAATGTGATTCCTCCACTAAGCTAGACAAAGCCTTGCAAACACAGAAAAAACATTTGCATTGCCTAAGTTATAGCATTGGCAACAGACCATAACAAGCGCAGGGGTTTGTTACAGATTTGTTACACTTAAGTTAAATACTTGAACCCTAACTACTAGCGTGGTAAACTCACCTGCGTTACAGAGGTTTTGATGTAAATATTGTTTTGCCTTTGCAAATATGTTTTGTATAGTGTAAGTATATTTTGCACGATGCAACTATTATTTGTACAAGAAATGTGTGTCATGCAAGTTAGTGTTACACTTTTCTTACAGTGCGCAAAACGCATTGACCACCAATTACCTCGGTGATATACTCTAATTCATAAGGCGGTAACTCACATTCAGTCCGCCAAAAACTCGAAAGGAGGTACTGGTTTTTACAGTAATTTTGCTTAGTCCTTGGGCTTGTAGGCACAGAAGCTTGTGGCACTGCAAGTAGGCCGTAGGAAAGTAAAGTTCTGTCGCTTCGTTATTATAAGAAGTGGAAAAAAGTAAGGTTGTTTACTTACTTAATTATTTCAAAAACCGGGAAAACAAGAATGAAGAAGAAAGTAGCATTACTGTTGGCAGTGATTATGGTTTTATCCATGTTGCCAATGAATGTATTTGGTCAAATTGGCAATGTTCCAGCCAATCCAGCAGTTGTAGGTGCAGGACTATTTAGTCTTAATGACACGGCAATACAAGATGTTCCCCTGCAATTTAACATCGGTTCACTTGCGACAGGCACTACCGGATTAGCGGCTTTGCAAGTTACTCTTCATGCAGGTAATTATTCTCGCTTTGATCTAGATCAAGGTGACATCGTGGATGTAGAATTAGGGCATAATCCTCCTACACCACTAGACAACTGGTTTGTTGCCGGCTCGTTAAACATGGAGGTTATTGACATTTCCAGCAACGGGCGTTGGATGCTTCTTGAGTTTGTCAACGACATAGCTATTCCTCACGGCATATCCGGCGCCGTACACGTCATGATTCCAACAATCATCAACTACTCAAACACGAGAATGTCCGCACGTATGGACTATGCTAACCCAGCGGTTAACATTTTCGAAATGGGCGAGGTTCGCTTAGACAGAGCACCTGTAGCCGCTGATTTGTCTATAAGTAGTGGTGACGCAAGAGAGTTTGCTACAGAAATAGTAGCCCTTCCTGCAATCAGATTAAATGAAGAGCAATTTGGTAACTTCGGAAGATCTGTTAACAACTGGACTAGACAAGGGGTAAATGATACAGTTGCTCCTGGATTTAACTACACGGCTGACACAGGCTACACTCTTGTAAGACTAGAGGCACCTCTTGGTTACGAATGGGAAGTTGGTACAGGTTTTGCACCAACAATTTATCTTCTTGACAGGCAGCAACGTTGGGGTAACCAAGGCAATCCAACTCCTGACAGATTTGGGCCATTTATAGAGCGTGTTAACAATGTACGTCACAATGTAATGTATTTAAGAATCCCAACAGATTTAGCTTGGACAACAGGAACAGTTGGGCTTCAACGTAGCTTGGAAATTCGTAACTTGCACCTTGTTGCAACAAGTGACCGCATGGGCGCAGTAAACGTTCATGTTGCTACAATTCATCAACTACCTAATGACTTTGGTGATGAAGAAATAAGAGTTGTACGTCCATCTTCTGTAAACCGCTTGTGGAGAGCAAGCTCTGAGCATGTTGCTACACGCGTACGCTCAGGTCTTGGCTATGAAGTACTTTTCTATGGAGATGACTTCCCTGCGCTACGTACAGGCTATACAGCTCCAAGTAACGTATCTGCATGGGGTGCAACACAAAATGCACCAATTGAAGGTCTTGCTGGTGGTGTAGGTACAAACGGTCTTCAAACAGCGACAGTTAGAATTTACGAACATGCACCTGGTGCATGGGGTTCTATCATTGGCGACCATATGGACTTCTTCTTCGAGCAAGAAGGCGTAACTCTTGTTGGTGCAGCTGCTCGTTTAGGCTGGAACTACAACGCTGGTCACTTCGAAAACCCACGCAACATCTTCCCTACCGGCAATTATCATCAATGGGAAGGTGGCTTCCTAAATTGGAATGCAATGACACTTGAAACAGCAACAAGATCTACAACCAACACAAGATTAACACCTGATATGTTCCGTGCTACAGTTCGTCCAATCACTAATGCAGATTGGTCTGCACAAGAAGTAGTAAACAGACGCTTGCGTCATGTTCGTGCTCTGGAAGTAACATTCTGGATAAGCGTAACAGGTGGTTTTGAAGCAAGAAACCCTGGTGATTCTATTGATGTAACAATTCGTGGTACAGGCGCTAGCAATTTGGATGGTACAGTTATTCCTGTTGCTCTTCCAGTAGACCCAGTTAGCCTATATCTTCCTGACGGTCCTGTAGGTCTAACAACAGACGTTTTGTCAACAGTTTCTAACCATCAAATTTCTGACATCCAAGTAACAATTTACGACCCTCATCTAATGGGTGAAGGTACAAACTTCCGTTTTGACATTGGTGGCGTAGAAGCCGCAGACAGAGCTTTTGGATTGCATATTTTTGCACAAAGTGTTTCTGTTGATGGAGCTGGCTTTGTTGTTGGCAACCCAGTTCGTCCTCCAGCAGTAGGTGCTTCTGCAACAGCAGGCTCAGGTTTCTATGTTCCAATTCACCGTGTTCCTGACGAAGGTCAAAATTCTGGCCCAATTACACTAACCCTTTCTGGTGTTACTGTATCTGGTACAGTTATTCCTCATGTACAGTACAATGTAATCTTGAGCGGTAGTGCAGTTGCAGATAACTTCTGGAGTGCTATTACACCAATGCCATTGGTTGGTCGTTTTGCACTAGAGCCATACTATGCATTTGCAGGTGCCTATGAAG
>Ga0131853_10012199_pt1 | contig 15736 bp, 14 predicted proteins | sample TergutLab28metaG_FD_92764 | JGI IMG/M metagenome (GOLD analysis project Ga0131853, IMG submission 92764) | Labiotermes labralis P1 segment gut microbial communities from Petit-Saut dam, French Guiana - Lab288 P1 (version 2) (version 2) | ecosystem: Host-associated > Arthropoda: Insects >...
AGGGTAGCTGCGAATAAATTGAATAAGCAGTCGTGGACAGCCGACAAGGGGTGGTCCTCCAGCTTGGGGGTTGGGCGAGGTGCTAACAACCCCTCCCTGTAAATTTGTGAACACCCACATACAGACACCTCTTAGAACAAACATGAACGTCCGCTCCCCCCAAAGGGCGGGGGTGTTTCCCCCCCCCCCCCCCGCCATCGGTTCAGTGGAGTCAACAGGAATCTGCGGGCGTGTATATTGTCTTCAGGTAGCCGGAGAGAGCTTACCAGCTTACGTCACCTTTCAAGAAGTCAAAGGCTCATGACGCTGCCACATGGATTCATTTCTGAGACGAGAAACATACAGACTCACCTTCGCGGAAGGCTGCACGTAACGAGCATTATGTTTCACAGCCTGTCTGTCACGTTTATCTTATCACCTTCTGCAGGAACACAACCTGACAATAATGCAACTTTCGAACAGGTGTTTCGTTAATACTTACTGAGTGCATGGGGAAATAAACAAATGTGCATAAAATAAAAGTTGGACAGAAGTTTATGTATTGAAGATAACATACCATTTGTATTATAATGTTTTTTTTTTCCATGGTACGACAGACCCCAGTGGGCCAGGTTCTCCTCTTTGTAGAGGTTGCACGATCACACTAAGACAGACCACGTTCGGTAGGACTCCTCTGGACGAGTGATCAGCTCGACGCAGAGACCTCTACCCGACAATGTTACTAAAACGAATCTCGTATAAAATGAGAATGTGATAATACGAAACGGTTTCAGCCACATCAGTGTAGTTTCCAGTGGTGGAGGCTTGTGGAAAATATACTGGATCTTTTTCACCGTTGCGCCGTGCATTTTGAAATCTATGTAGTTCACTCACCAACAAATGCATTATTTATTAACTTGGTTAAAAGTTTTAAATTTACATTAAAATGCACAATAATATCGCTCCTACATGTTTCGGTCCTTAATGACCATCGTCAGGGAGCTTCATCTGTACCTAACTAAAGTTATGTTTATGTTAAAAACACTCGGTAAAGTTACGTCGGTATATAAATTAGGTGATGTGACAGCATGTCGTAGAGCGGCATGCCACTCTACGACATGCTGTCACATCACCTAATATAGAAAACGATGTAATTTTACCTTTGCGCCTCCCTTATGTAATTCTAGTATTTAATTTCTTAGTTTCATGTGGACTCAACGTTTCTAGTTTAATGCTGTCAAGCCTTGCGTCTGCAACAGTAAATTGACTCATCCACCATTCACCGTATACTTCGGATAATTGCAGTATTATATAGTCAGTGTGAAATATTACTGCAGCATGTTTAACCTGTATGGACAGTTGCTTGGGGATCATACTGACCTTACGTTTGTCTGCATTTTCAATAATCGTGCACAGTCTTATGATATGATATATGATATGATGTGATATGATATGATATGATATGCTATGATATGATGTGATATGATATGATATGATATGATAAGATATGATAATATTTCCGATGGTGTACATCTCGATAACTTTAATGTGACTTATTTGTCATACACCATTGATCAATTACCTGATGTAACACCTACCCACGTAGATCGGCGGTACGTAAATGGTAAGTCAATGAGGTGTGCGAAATCGGAATCAATGCATGGCTGCTTCAAATAATTGCACGGAGCTATTTCACTGTAAATGTTTTGTTCAAAATATCCATTATTCCGCTATTGTTTTTGAAATGTTATCCTTATGCCTTACGACACCACTGTTTAATTATTTGTTACTTTTAACGTTGATTACAGAAGTTATAATTTACGGAAAGTGTGGTGGCACGAATATTAATTGAAATCGTCGATGTTGGCTATTAATATTTCACAAAGGTACGAAGCTTTTAAACTCATCTGAAGCCACAAAACAACGTTAAAGCTTTATGTATGATTTATAAACTAGCAGCTGCTGTGGCCGTATTTGCGCTGTGGAAGCTCGGGGCCTACTTTTAAAATTTTGTTATATCTGCATTTGCAACGCAGAAATGGCGTTTAAAACATTGATATTAGGGCTGACTCTACCTATCCTGCTTTGCCACCGTACACAGTTTCACACTGAGATATATTATTCATCTTACTTAATAACTAAATAATATATCCAAATTTGCGTCGCTGAAAAGACCTAGGAAATTAGAACGTCATTACAGACCCCAACGCAGCCCCAGTCACCACTGTGAATACTTCCATTCGGAGAAATGTTATTTATCTTAACTAACTAACTAACTACTTACATGGAACAAGGTCCTCACTGAGATGCTATCTCTTTGTTAGCCAAGAAAATACCGCGTTTTTTGAAGCCTCAAGTTATGTACAGAAGCAGTAGGAACCTCTGAAACGTTGGTACATATCTACCAACTTATAAGGCACAATATTCCCCACAAGCATAGACTTCATATTGAGTGTAATAGTAAAGTGACAGATTGTCTTTACTGTATTCAGAGGAGCTAGCCACTGATCCCTGTTCTGAATCAACTGGATAGACGCCTCGTAATTGCATCCATTTTATGTTGCTGGTATTATATCTGTAGTTAAAGATAAAGCTGCGTCTGCACTTACTATGTGCCATGCAATGAAGTAATATGAAGGGAATGGAGATTTATGTCTGCCCTCATTAACCACGGTGCTAAATGCAATCAGTACATTATATACCCTGTCGGTTACTTTACCCCGCAAGAAAACTCTCGGTAGCCATTCTATATGAGACCGGATGCCCCCAAATGAGATGATCCTGCCGGCAATAGTAACCCGTTCTTCAGTCGTTAAGTCCCAAGACTAGTCACTGCACTGACTCGTCTGTCTCTGATATTTTTAAAATATAGTCAAACGCAACCATATTGGACGTCTGAGCGTTCCAAGGTCGTGAGTAAATTATCTCTGGATCGAGTCCCATTTGAGTCGTTTCTTTGATTTTAGTTCCTGTTATAAATGCCTTAAGGAACATTATCATCGTTACTTTTATCATCACCATCACACCGAGCAGAGTGACCGGCAGCATCTCTCTAGATTTGTATTCAGGAGATTCATGTTTTGAATCCCGAGAGTTTCATCCACTTCCCTTCCACCTCCCCCTACCCCCCCCAAGACAAATTTCGGGAAAGGTCCCTGTTCAGGCCGCCACCGCTACTTTCCAAATAATCATTCTTCTGTTTTCTGATGCGTAATTTGAGGTAGCATTATAATAAAACAGACAAAAATACTATCTTTTCTTTTGGGAATGATATATTATACAGGGAGTAGCAGATTAGCTTTTACAAACGTTCATAGGTTTTATTTGGTTTGAGGGAGAGGGTAATTTTATAATGGGGGACATATGGCCAGAAAAGCCTCTTTCATGCCAATTTCGGCGTCGGTACTTCATGTTTTGGGGTTATTTCAAGATTCTCCTCTATGAGATCCTGTGGAAACAGAATATCCCTTAGTTAAAATTCTGTGTGTGTGTGTGTGCGTGCGTGTGTGTGTGTGTGTGCGCGTGTGTGTGTGTGTGTGTGTGTGTGCCATCTCTGCATATGGTGTTGCCATAAAATGTTCAAATAATAACAGCCATAAACGTTAGAGTGTGGATATAACGGCAACGCGATGCTGACAAATCCCTGAATAAAATTTACTGATGCACCACTTTATACTGTACGTGGTAATGTTCATAGGAGTATTTGTGGCGAAGTGTTCAGTGCCAAAGATCGTGCCCTTAAAATATGTTTAATTTAACATTAAAATAATGTTTTGAATATTTTCATGCGTTTATAATCAATTTTCCACATAAATTTCGAATTATTTTCTTTAACTGTTTATTAATTATCATAGTGAATCAAAGCTAGGTGAGTTATATATCACTTCCAACACGTTAAGTGCCGCAGGTGTCTATGTTGACGTCACAAATTGGCATGTCAGTCATGTTGTTACTGAACTCGTGAAATCAATTTTGTAACCTATGAAAGGAAATGATTTAAATTAGCAAAATGTTTACAATTAATAGGTACTATTAAGAGAACTTATTTTATGAAAGTGAGAACAGGATCTAATTTTGAAAATATAAAACACACTAGTTTTACCTACATTTTATATGGGTCAGAAAAATGGACTCTTAACAGCCTTACAAATACGAAGAATTGAAGCGGCAGGAATGAAGTTACTGAGACCTCTGGCAGGCTACACCCTTTATGACCACAAAACAAATGACTACATACGCCGCGAACTACGGATTACAGGCATACTAGACAATATAGATGAATACAGACGGAACTGGCTTTCACACTTGCAAAGAACGCCACAAAACCGAATCCCTTTGAAATCATACCACTACAGACCACAAGGAAGGAGAACATTTGGAAGACCGAAGAAGCGTTGGCGCGAGCAGCTGTAACTCTGGAGACGGAACGGATCAAAGGGTCCAATCCTTGATGTTTATGATGATGATGAAAAGAACTGAGGTTAATAATGCTTACACAGCTAAGTGTAGAAAAGAGGGAAGCCCCGCTTTTGAAACTACAACAAATGTCAATTTGTGGAACGCTGCACGATTTTGTACTGGTATCATATGTACCTGTCTCAACTGAAGGAAATGTCGTTTGGTCGTCGAACAAAATTGTTTGCTACACAATAGAATAATGGAAGAGAAATCTATTTTATTTGAACCTTACTGAGATTGGTTCTTGATAACGTTTGGGGTCTCCGAGAACATTTCACAGATAGAGATGTGAGCGGTACTAAAACTGGCCATAAGAGAGGGCATAGCAGACTGTGTGTGCCTCATCCTCTTTCTCTTTCAACTCGCTTGGCGGCTTTGTATATTCTGTAAGGAGTAAAAAAACATAACGACGTATTTGGAGATCACGTCCGTCCGACTTTCCTTTCATCTGTCCGTGACTTAATACCAGAAGTAAATTAAACCTGTGGTCGGACATTCATTAAATTCACTGTATGAGTTTTGTGCGTAAATTTGAGAGGGCGTGAGTTCCGTAACATATGAACCGTGTGACAATTGATTTACATGAGCAATATCATCAATATTTACATAAACTTTTTCCATTTTTGCAACATTCAGATACAAACACCACCACCACCTGAGGACAAAAGCACGCAGCATCCGAAACGTAATGTTTGCTTTTTAATATTACGACAATTGCAAACGTCCTTGTGAATTTTATATTTGTAGTTCCGTGCATGGTAATTCTAGGTTGAAGAAATCCAACGAGGTGCAACAGTATGCAGATATTTATTTATTGCTAAATTATTCCACATGTTTCGGGCGTCCATCACGCACATCATCAGGAGTACATAAAACTGTAGTTGCAGCCTCTGGTACAGATCATACTATCTGCGGACCAAGCCCGAAACGTGTAGAATAATTTAGCAATAAACAAATATCTGCATACTGTTGCACCTTGTTGGATTTCTTCAACTTAGTCCTTGTTAATGTTGGTAAAATTACACGTGGGTTTTTCACTCAGTTGCTTTATTTAAGTAAAAAAGCTAAAGCAGTCCCATTACAGGCCCAGAGGGGCCCAGAGAGTTCCAGGAATTTAAGGTTCCCAGATTACATGACAACTGTACAGGATGGTGGTAAGGTTTTCAGCCTTACGCACCGTCCGCCTTTACCCCCAGGAAATGCTCCTGGTACTCATTTCTGTTAGAGGCTGAGTCGACCCCAGGATCATAGTGCGATCGGAAGGATTTTGTGTCAGTGAAAAATTCCAATGTCACCCTCTGAGATCGAACCAGCGACCTTCCGATTTGTAGCATAGCACCTTAACCACTGTGCCACCGCGGTACCCACTTTATTTAAGCGTGTATATGAATTTCTACCCATATCTTTCACATTGTTTTTACCGATCTGCTAAAATTTAACATAAGAAGCTACCACATAATGTCGTCGAGCAATCTGAACGTCAGTCAACATCGGTGTAATGAAATTGTAACATTACTTAAAGGAGTAATCGGGAGTATTTAGACTCATGTAATAAAACCATCAAGTGCCGAGACGTTCTCCCTTGTGATGCACACGTGTATCTCCAAGGAGTAGAAATATACACATGATATTGCTGAGCTTTGGTGAACTTCGTGAAAATCGGCGCAGGGAATTTCGCACTGTTCCTAGGGCTCAAATGAAATTACGCATACGTGTGAACAGTGAAACCGTTTGATATTTTGAATGTATGGAATGCCTTCGTAAAATTTTTGTACTACATTTTGTTTTCGTACTGTCGTCTCTCAGCATACTGTAAGTGAGGCTTAGCATCTGGGCTGCAGAAATTCTCGGCTAGACTGCCTGCAGGTTAATTAACGAAGTAGCACTCCTCGTTTCGCATTCTACAGCAGGGTATTAAAAATAAAAAATAAATAATTTCCTTACAAAGGCTTGAATATTTAATTAAGTTTAACCCCCTGAAGCTTACATTTGATTTACTATGAACAATATCCAAAACTTCATTTCTTTTCTCACATAAAGACACTTCGCCTCCAGTACAAGGACCAAATTTTTTGGGGAAAATAACTTTTTATTCTAGAATTAAACTGATAAATACGTTCGTTATTTCAGACTTCGCTCTTCTGAGATGTTAGGCAACGCTGATTCTTGGGTGGGACCAATAGGCAAAATGCAGAGGCACATAGTTTTAAAGCACGTGGTACATATATTAAGCACCTTGCTTTAAGGGGTTAATTTCCGTATGATTTCGCCATTCATTTTCAAGTGGACTCTATGAAATTGGGTTTAAGAGAGAAGAAAAGTACATAACGTGGAACTTAATTATCTATACGCCTCACTCAATATTGTTCGAATGATCAAATCCAAAAGAAAGTACGTATGGGGAGAGGAGAGGTATGTAGGAGATTTTGGTGGGGAAACCTGAGCGAAAGAGACCACTTGGAAAACCAAGGCTTAGATGGGAGTGTAGTACTAAGATGGATCTTCAGGAACTGGGGTGTGGGAATATGGACTGGATGGATCTGGCACAAGATGTGTAAAGGTGGAGGGCACTTGTGAAACAGTAATAAACCTTCGGGTTCCGTAAAATGAGGGCAGTTTCTTGACTAGCTGAGAAACGGTTAGCTCCTCCAGAAGGACTCTGTTCCGTAGAGTGAGTAAGTAAGTAAGTCAGTAAGTAATGAAGTAAACAAGAAAAGTGTGAAAAATTTCAATGGGGAAATTGACGACACAAGAATGCTGGGTAGCTGGCACAGATAGGAGGACGTAGTTGTTGTGATGAAATTGATTGCAATGGTGGGACTCTGAATCATGTACCTTGGGCTAAGGTGCAATTGGATGTTCTTTAGAAGGTAATGAATCTTCGGTTCTTGTAGAAGACGGGGAACGCTTTCATTAATTAAATGGGTCAATCTTAGGTTCTCAAGAAACATTGATTTATGTATAGTTCATTAATGTATGTCTTGAAATAGTTTATTTGTAAAAATATTATCTATTGTCCTTTATAATTTAGCTTCGTTTCTTTAGTTAGGTATACGAAAATGGCAAATTTTAGAATGTGTCTTTGTCAGTAATTTTTGAGGGTATTCCAGATCAAGCTGCCGCGGAGAATATATGGACATGACACAAAAATGGGAAAACGACAGGAAATTTGTGGCACTTCGTGAAGAATGACTTTATACATCGTTCCCCTAAATCTGACACTCTGACGACAATTAAATGAGAGAATGAAAGAGAGAGAGAGAGAGAGAGAGAGAGAGAGCTGTAGTGCCAAAAATCGCTTTACCGGAAAATGGAAACATTTCGAAGAAATTTCTTTAATAATATTGTGTTACAGCAATTTTTCAAAGTGTTTAACGTTTTGTTCGATATCTTTGTTAAAGTTCAGCTACGGATTTAGAAATGGCGGCGCATTACTTTCTGTCGCCATCTCTCCGCTTACCACATTCGACCTCAGTGAACGCTCTAAGTGATCCATGTCCCTCGTATTCTGAGAAAACACCTTTTTCTTTATTTTAACCCATACTGAAAGATCACATGACCTGAGATTTTTATGGTCGCGTTGTTTCATTGTTAGTTAAGTATTCATTATTGCAACTCTCTACCATGTACTTTTAACGACGGAATTTCAAGGTCACGCCCCTGAGATGTATGAAAAGGGAATTGAGGCAGATGTAAACTTGTTTCAACTCCAAAATACAGTTCCTAACAAAGTATCATTGCTGTTTTCCTCTCGGTAAAGCGACTTTCGGAACACCCTATTTAATTATTAACTATATAGAAGCTGTGAATTGCATTACATGTTTTAATCAAATAGCCTGATAGTAAATGGGAACAGGATGCCGAATCAGATCTTCGATAGACGGGGGTTGAGAGTGTTAGCGGAGCCACATAGTTTAACATAGCGTATAAGATACTGCTTTTGTGAATGCGGGGACGAAAATGGTGATAGCATTAATGCCGTGAGTCTCTTTACAGGCCGCGCAGTTGTCACTTGTAAATCGAAAACCGTGCAGTCGATCCTTTAAATATGTCTTTAAAATTTAAATGGCTATGTGATTTAAGCTGCATAAACACTACAGAGACGATTGCTCGACGTTCGGACTTCGTATCTTGTCTAGCCTCCAGCAGCAGTGTCCTGTCCATATAGGGGAGACATCTGCTGATTTGAGGCTGATGTAAAGAGCTATTCTAGGTTTCTATTGATATACCATGTTTAGGGACAAACTCAGACACTCAGATTTCTTCTGATCCTTCTTTATATATTCCTTCTTTGTCCACACCCTTGAGTCCAGACTCTCTAACTCCTGTACCACACATCTCTGTCTTTCTTATTTCTTGCTATTATTGGCCTGTAAATGGCTGTCTCACTCGTATGGATAGTTTATCCCACCATGGGAAATTCAGAATATTCGTGGTTGATATCTGAACTTGCGACACTTGGCTTCCCTTTAAAGCCCATAAAACTGAAACTGTCCCTGAGAACCAGGACGAATGGGATCCTTACACTTATATAGCATTTAGGGGCACTATTTTCAAAATCTCTATATAGGTTAACATTTTAAACATTTTATTAACCTCCTCCTACAGCGGACCTAGTAGAAAGCACCCAGAACGTTGTGAAATTTACTTCGTACTCCTGCCAGTATGTACCGTATCCACGGCTGTCAGAGCGATGTGTAAGAACTGCAGTAGACTTTGTGGTGTGATTCGAATTGTAATTGCCATTTTAGTTTCAATAGCACGAATACGTTTTAAATTAAATATTCGCGTCTTCTTTTTCTAATTTCTAGTTTTATCTTTGTGTACTGTGATTCTGATAAGGGCACGGGGCAAAGAACCAGTAATTCTAACAGAAGTATTAGCTTTCCGTATCTACTGAAGGCCGCCAAACAATGTTTTTTGTTGCGAGTTTCAGTTCTTTTAGCTTTATTTCTGCAGTATGTTTATTCATTCACGTACCTGTACAAATAGGTTGTTTTTAATTTCACTGACCTGCATGAAACTTTTCGATGTAGATTTGTTTTCATGCAGAGAGGTTTCACCTCTGTTTGTATTCCGTGGATCCAGGCTGCCGAAGTGCCCTTTAATAACCACACTGCTGTAATGCCAGTAACTTTATTACTTCACTTTATTGTCATGGCTTACCAGAGCCCGGCCGCTCCTGTTATACCTGTTCGTGCAGGCTATTTATATTTTTCCCTTCCACTGTTTGCAGCAGCACATTGTAATTCTTCACGTCACTGGATGGGAGAGGGAATTGTGAATTAATTTATTTTAAATACTGCAATCTGCTTGACATTAAAAATAAGTTCACTTTTCAGTCAATATTTTTATGCCCTTGTTGATAAAGGTCATCCAATTGTGCTTTTATAACTCAGTAATGAATAAGATAACCCCCAAAGTGTATTTATTGTATAAAAATATTCTGATAGCTAAAAGCTACATATTTTGGCCCAAGAGGAGCATCATGAGGCGCTATATCAAAATGTAAACTATGTTATTCTAACACTCGCTTCTGCAGTGTAAGGTCTCACAATTACATGATTAAATTACACGTCTTAATTTTAATTAAATTTCCACTTATTGTAGCTAAGCTTTAACTAGAATCAAGTAACGTTAAACAATGATTGTCAGTTTAAAATAATTCGTTACCTGCTTGTTCGTTAACGAAGCGGTTGACCGGAGGTTGTATAATGAAGGCTATGAATGCGAATGGTCGTTCAGAGACCAGCTGCAATTTTTTAGGTTTCTCATGAGTTTTCTTAGTTAATTTCTCTGATAGTTTCCTAAATTAGGCCACAGTGGCTCTCCTTTGCGTCTTGAACAATTAAATATTCTCATATTGTGGCACCAAATCTGTATAGTTTGATATACTAACAGTATCGTTAAGTGAATCATAAGCAGCAAAATATTCAGCCGGATTTGCACTTGTCTACCCATCTTACTCTGGACTGCTAACATAAACATCACATACATGTCCCATGAGAGATAATGAGTTCTCACGTACGGGAATATGAAGATTTCTGCCTTCCCGGTTCTTACGTCATGTACGTTGACGGATAATTATCAGCGTGTTTTAGGACTGTCTTGCTTCAACCATCAGAGCGGAAGAGTACATAACCTTCGGTCTGTGTCAGTCGTCGGTTCGTACGAAACGTTTATATCCATCTCGCAAACCACTCAAAATTCCATTCCAGATTATTCTATTCCAGAGTGTTAAAATATTCCAATTTTAATCCAATTTACTCTACTTATAAACCTACAGAGCATACTCATTAACTAGTTTTCTTATTCACCTACATCAGTATTAATTAAAGAGTTCAGAGAAACGTGTCGAACGAACACTATATACCTTAGCAACTATATCTTTAATTTTTCAACTAAATACACATATACAATTGGATATTTTTATTATTTACTTAATATCTCCTACATGTTTCGGCGATCACTGCCCCGTCCTCATGGACAGCACTTTTCACTTCTCAAAACTATCTGTTGTTGTAATATTGTTACAGTGATTGAGTTATATAACACAAATCGTATAATTGTTACACAAAAATTCACGGAATGGAAAGTTTCACACTAACTGTGTGTCTTATAGGAACATATATTTCGCAACAAACACAACACATGCGCAGTGAATCGCTTATAGGCGCATGCGCATCTCTGCTGAGCACCAAATAAAATCGCTCGATCTGCCTTTCCGTATGCAACTTCTCCATCTCTGAAAAATCACCACAGATTTCGATATTGTATAACTGTACATAAACGTTTCAGATTATTTCCGTTTTCTTTTAAATCCAACAATTTTTACGGTAAAGTCTGTAGTTATAAAGCACAGAAGAAAACGATTACGATACAATAACAGTTTCGCTTTTTTTCCCAAATAACAGCTGATTTTTATGTCACGGATTCTCCTACTATATCATCTTCATCCACCTTACCAGGTATTATAAAAATATTTCACGCGGTATCGGACCCACAGCCTTCTGTTCTACAGGGTGTCATGTTTACAAGTTCTTTTAATTTTATGTTTTTTATGATTTGTTGACTGTGTTTGAGTACATGGTGTTGAGGAGAATATTTGAACCTAGGAGGGACGAGGTAACGGGGGAATGGAGGAGATTGCATAACGAGGAGCTAAATGGTTTGTACTCCTCACCCAATATTGTGCGAGTGTTAAAATCGAGAAGAATGAGATGGGCTGGGCATGTGGCGCGTATGGGTGAGAAGAGGGGGGTGTATAGGGTCTTGGTGGGGAAACCGAAGGGAAGGAGACCACTGGGGAGACCTAGGCGTAGATGGGTGGATAATATTAGGACGGATCTCCAGGAGATGGGATGTGGGTATATGGACTGGATTGGGCTGGCCCAGGATAGAGACAGTGGCGGACGCTTGTGAGTGCGGTAATGAACATTCGGGTTCCGTGACTAGCTGCAAACCAGTTAGCTGCTCAAGAAGGACTCTGCACCATGGAGTAAGTAAGTAAGTAAGTATGCTTTGCTGACGATGCATCTTATTACAGTCTTTGTAAATGACCAACTTGACGCACAATTCTTTTTCGTATATTTGTTTATTTCAGTTCTCTACATGTTTCAAGCAACCAAGTGCTCATCATCAGGAGAGTCAATTGTATCAGTACGACCTCTGGTATGTGTCACTGTACGTAGGTGACCGTGCGGTATGCAGGTTTAGATGGAACACATTTCCATCTAAACCTGCATACCACACGGTCACCTACATAGATTGACACACACCAGAGGTCATATTGATACCATTGACTCTCCTGATGATGAGCAATTGGTTGCTTGAAATATATACAGAACTGGAATAAACAAATATACGAAAAAGAATTGTGCTTCAAGTTGGTCATTTACTAAGAACGTTCTTTTATTTTGCCACACTTTTTACGTTCAGCTACACGTTCAACCTATCATCTTAATATTCGTATTTAAGACTTTTTACTTTACATAAGACTTTATCAGTTCATGTGACAACATCGATATCTCGACTTTAATAATCAGTATTGACATTTGTAATTTTTATTTTCTTCATTATAACATAAAGCCTGATGATGCCTTCTTCATTAGCCGAAACATGTAGATGTAGCTAACTTCCAAACTTTTAACTATAGAGCTGTGTTTGATGGAGGGGTGAGTTGTTCTATAGCATTCGTTAAAACAAAAGTTAATAATATATAAATAGTTTTGTTTTATTTTATAGGAATGTTGTACAATTTTAACACTTAATAGAAACCTGTTGCACAATGTTTTTATCCATTAATTATTACTCCGAAATATTTCGGCCTCAATTCTTGGCCATCTCCAAAAAGCTCCCTCAGGAAGGCCAAGAAATGAAGCCGAAAAATGTCGGAGCGGTAATTATTGAATGGAAACACTGCGAAAAAAAGTTGGTATTGAGTCTTATATATGCAGTGTATTTGCACGGAAAATGTACAATATTAAATAATGTTGTGCAAGTTTAACTTTACCTTTTTGTCTTAAAGACAAAGGAAAGTGCAGTAATTTTTGCCGTAAAATTGCAACCCGTTACAATTTGTCTCATACGAGAGTGTTCCTTCTTAATAAGTAGAATTTGTTATACATTTGTACTCGTAGTTTGATAGTTGGCTAAACGTTGCGTAAATTGTGCAGTTAGAAAGGATACAGGAAGCTAATATGCTTAATGTACGTGATATGCCTCCAATCTGTATCCATCCGGTTAAATTACAAAATTAATATTAATAATAGTAATAATGACTATAAACATTGGCTCTGATAATAATTTAGATTCATTATGCAAGTCTAGCTAATGAGTAGGGAGTGTTAATTAATTGGTATATATGAAGCTCGGTGCTACATGTATTGTTTTAAAAACTCAAATACGCAGGCACAGAGTAAAAAATTATCACTGCCTTTTTATAACCCGAGATTCATTCGGTTATTGTCAACGTTAAACGTAGTAATAAACGAGGAGTCCCTAATGAAGTGCCGTACAACAATTTGGAACATTCGTACTCTTAAAACGTTTCTTTGACGGGCGAACATTTATCGTGTCATTTTAGTGGCAATCTAAGTCTAACGATTTTACGATTAATATTAATAATTGTCCAACGAGATGCAACACAAAGCGGTCTATTTATTATTCTGCAAGTTCACTCTACATGTACAGTGAACTTGCGGAATAATAAATAGACCGCTTTGTGTTGCATCTCGTTGGACAATTATTGATATAGATCAGCGATGTACGGAACCATAAACATAACATTTACGATTAATGTACTGTCACTGATGTAAAACCCGTATAGGTTTCTCTGAAATGAGATTTTTAATTCATTTATTTTGTCGAAGATGTTCAGTTAATTTTTGGCTGGCATAATTTAAAACTTATAAGCTACAATTTATTTTTTGGGCGCAACAGCCCGCCAGTGGGCCATTGCTTCCTCATTCATGAGGTTTCTAGATCACACACAACGACGCACCACAGTCGGTAGGACTCCTCTGAACGAGTGGTCAGCTCGTCGCAAAGACCTCTATCTGACAACACACAACACCGACAACAGACAGACATCCATGCCCCCGGTAGGATTCGAACCCACAATCTCAGCAGACGAGCGGCCTTAGACCGCGCGGCTACTGGAACTGGCAGTAGGTACAACTAATCACACTAAATCATAATATTTCTACAATAAAATTTACCAATTAAATTATCAAAATCAATTATTAAGCATCCAGTTGCACTTGTGTCTAACAGTAATCAACTCTATTAATATTTTACGTTAGCTTGCAGATAAAATGTCTTTCAGAGCTATCGGCAAGAATCAGCAAACGTGTTTCGCACATATTTCTACTTTCAGAAATTCGCATATTGAAATATGGTAAAAAGTAAGGGCCTTGTTTAGTGAATGGAATGTTAATATTGCGCACAGATACATTTATTACAAGGAAATGTCTGTAAAATTAAACAAGGAAAATTTAAAAAAATGAGAATAAAACTGAGAAACGTACTGTGTTCTGTGGTGTGACGTCGTGTGGTAGAAATACACCGACGTTTTTTAGGCATATATTTCTTTTATTTTAAGTTTATCAGCCAGACAAGGAGTTCCTCCGAAACGTCGGGACACGCTTACACCAACACTTGACGTTACTTTTCAGAAGACTATTATTTCAAGCAAAATATGAGTTTTGTGTAATTTAGGATTAATATTAAAAATGTATTAACTAAAATTAAACTTTTCTTCATGGCGCTCAGTATGGCCTTCAGACAATACATTTGGTTGAGATCGGTTGCATAGTTTTGGAGACAAATACGAGGACTGCCAGGAGTTACACGGCAGTTTCGTTTTCATACGAGTGATTTTGTGCAGAATTCACACTGAAATATGAGTCGTGTAAGTGTTTTTCCTTATGAAATAAGCCCTATTGAATTTCATTTTAACGCTAACGGCGCAAGTTCATCTCAATACAGTCGCTTTACTTCCCGAATATAAATACACAAACCTGTGAAGTACAAGATTTCTGCTCTTCCTAAAGTGAATTTTTTCCCAGCCAATGTTCGCAGATCGGATTGCTGGCGTCTTCACAATCTGTACTGTAGTTCAATTCCATATCGTCGGTCATTGCCTGTTCCCAACATTTCTTATCTTCAGTAATCCGTCTCATCTCTGGATTATCCTCCACTGCCACAAAGGCGGAGAAGAAAGTAACGGTTTTGGGACTTCTCTTCGAAGAGTGGTTTAAAATACTGCAAATTTCTCCTCTATGGGATGTGAAATACGAGGCTTATTCAGAAAGTAAGTACCGTTTCACTGTAAAACAAAATCGATTAAAACTTCGTATAAATTTTATTGTTATCAGATTCTACATTTTAAAACTATTTTTCCACATATTCGCCGCCATTATTGAGGCACTTATCGTAGCGGGGCACAAGTTTTTGTATACCCTCCTCATAGAATGCGGCCGCCTGCGACGATAACCACTACTGACAATGTCATAGAGTAGAGTCCATTAAATCTGAGGAAAGTGCAGGGACAGATCAGAAATTGTGAAACGTCTGTCGTCACCCACTCTTTCGTTGACCTAACGCACCAAATCGTCATTCACCAAAGATGGACGCCCACCTCGCGCCTCATCATGCACGTTCTCTCGTCCTTCATTGAACATCCGAACCCATTTCCTAACCATTCCATCACTCATCGCATTGTCACCATACACTTGACAGATCTGGTGATGAATCTCACTAGGTAGCACATTCCTAGCGTTCAAAAAACGAATTACAG
>Ga0131853_10012200_pt1 | contig 15736 bp, 15 predicted proteins | sample TergutLab28metaG_FD_92764 | JGI IMG/M metagenome (GOLD analysis project Ga0131853, IMG submission 92764) | Labiotermes labralis P1 segment gut microbial communities from Petit-Saut dam, French Guiana - Lab288 P1 (version 2) (version 2) | ecosystem: Host-associated > Arthropoda: Insects >...
GGACTGAAAATCCTCGTGTCGGCGGTTCAATTCCGTCTCTGGGCATTTTGCGGGTGTAGTTCAATGGTAGAACACAAGCCTTCCAAGCTTGTTGCGTGGGTTCGATTCCCATCACCCGCTGCAAGAATTTTTAAAATGCGCGAATGGCTCAGTGGTAGAGCATCGCCTTGCCAAGGCGAGGGTCGCGAGTTCGAATCTCGTTTCGCGCTTAAAGCGCAAAAAAACGGCTTTTGCCGTTTTTTTTATTGCAAATTACTCCTTCTTTAATAATCCATACGAAATAAAATCTACTAACTGGTCTATTGTGGCATCATCCGGCTTAGCATCGTCAAAAACAAAACATTTCAATGCCACAAAACTATATATGCCCATTAAAGCATAGGAAATAAGCGCAGGGTCAAACGCCCTCGCCTCACCTGTTTCTTGTGCTTTTTTAATTTCGTCAACATATCCTTTAGAAAATCGTTCATAGTAGTTTTTAAAAGCCTCGGCATCTACAAACTGGGCTTGCCATACTATGCGGAACAAACCGTAATGCTCTTGCACAAACGAGAAAAATACACGTATAGAAATCCGTTCCTGCGCTATAAAAGACTCTGATGGATTTTCGAGCTTTGCTATTCTAATCGATTTTCTTAATTTGCGCCCTAAGTTTTCCATCAAATGCAGGAACAAGCTTTTTTTATCCGAAAAGTATACATACAACGTGCCTGTAGCCACTCCGGCGTTTTGAGTAATATCATGTATTTCAGTTGCGTAATAACCTTTTTGTGCGAATAGCTCTTCTGCTGCTTCGCATATTTTTTTTAATGTTTGCTCTCCACGTTGTGTTTTTGGCAATTTTACATAGCTCATTTACTTGCCTCGCTTTTCATATAATTTCTCATGAATAATGTATCATATTATATCCCGGCACGTCCACAAAAGCATATTTTGTCCGTATAGCCAATAAAAATTATATAAAAATAAAATATCATCATTATGTTTTGGAAGAATTCCATAAAGTTTCTTGACCAAATTCAAATTATATGTTATTTTTGCCTAAATGCGATACATGAATCAGTATTCATATATGCAAATACAAGTTTAGGGCGTGTTAGCATTGGGCAAGGCAAATGTAGGAATAGCAGGCATAGGCACGTACATACCGCAAAATTTTATGACAGCAAAAGAAATTTCCGATGCAACGGGCGGCACTTGGGCGGAGGCGGCAGTAAAAGACAAATTAGGCATAGTAAAAAAATCTATCGCCGCTTCTCACGAAGGTACGCAAGAAATGGGCTACCTTGCGGCAAAAGCTTGTATAGAAAACGCAGGCATAGACCCAAAAGAAATTGATGTAATTTTGTGCATGGGTGAAGAGTACAAAGAATATCCTCTCACCACATCGGCATTGTACATACAAGACAAAATTGGTGCAGTAAATGCATGGGGAATAGACGTTCAAAATCGCTGTTGTACTACAGTTGCGGCTATGAAAATGGCAAAAGATATGCTAATTGCAGATGACGATATAAACACGATACTTATTGCCGGCGGCTACCGTAACGGCGATTTTATCGATTATGCCGACAGCAACGTTTCTATGATGTTTAACCTTGGCGGCGGCGGCGGCGCAATTCTGTTACGTAAAGGGTTAGGCAAAAACTTGCTATTAGGCAGCCATATCATTGCCGATGCATCGCTTGCTCGCACAGCAGGCGTAGAAATTGGAGGTTTGGCAAACCCTATTACATCAAATAATATAGAAGAAGCAAAAAAATCTCTGCGCCTGCTTGATGCAAAATTAATGAAAGACCGGCTGAATGAGGTTTCGCTACCCAATTGGCATAAATGCATAGACAAAGCATTTGAAAAGTCAGGTTTAAGCAAAGAAGCGTTGGATTACTTAGCAATTTTACATATAAAACGTTCCGGGCATTTGGCGATGCTAAGCGACCTTGGCTTAACCGAGCAGCAATCCATATACCTTGAGAATTATGGGCATTTGGGACAGATAGACCAAATACTCTCGCTGGAGCTGGCATTGCAGGCAGGCAAAGTAAAAGACAATTCCGTTGTATGTATGTTGTCCGCAGGCATAGGGTATGTATGGGCAGCAAATGTTATACGATGGGGTTAGCATGAAAGAGGCGTGAGTTAGAATGAATATTTTCATACAAATTCTCTTTAACAGCTTGGAAACAGGCGGCATACTGGCACTTGCCACCATGGGCATTATTCTTATTTTTAGAACATCCAGCGCATTTAACTATGCCCAGGGTGTTATTTCCATGTTTTGCGCATTCATAGCGGCGTACTTTATGCGGGAAACGGGTATGAATGTGTGGGTTTCTTCCATTGTGGGCGTGCTGGGGGCCGTTTTGGTGGGTGTGCTTATCGACCGGGTGGTAATCAGCCGCACAGTCAAGCTGCATTCTGTGTCTAAGCAGATAGTAACGCTTGGCTTGGTTATTATATTTTTGGGGCTTGCACCCATGTTCTTTGGCACTATTCCTATCAATTACCAACGTTTTGCGCAGGGTACACAAACCATTTTTAATGCAACCATTACAAACAGCGCATTGGTTAACATCTCCATAGGTGTTGTACTAATGGCATTGCTGTTTTTCGTTATACAAAAAACCAAATGGGGCTTGGCGGTTAGGGCAACAGCTTCTAACGATACAGTAGCCAGGATGATGGGTATACCCACGCAAATTGTAACCATGGGCGCATGGGCAGTTGCCGCCGCACTGGGTACATTGGCAGCCATGATGATTGCCCCTACTACCACCGTTAACTTTATGATGATGGACTCTATCCAAATAACAGCATTGCTTGCGTGTGTGCTTGGCGGATTGGGCAAATTTTTCGGTCCGGTAATTGCTGCTTACTTGATTGCACTGGCAAGCAATCTTTTATCTTTTTATGTATCGTCCACTTGGTCGAACGCTATCGTTTATCTGTTGATTCTTGGTATTTTGCTGATAACACCTAACGGAATTTTCGGCAAAAAGATTTTGAAGAAGGTGTAGTCATGGAGAAAATTAATAAATTTAGACCGTATTTAGATTACACTATTTTCGGGCTATTGCTGGCAACCGTTCCTTTGCTGGTGCAATGGGAGTTAATGCGCTTTGCATATTTGACCCTTATTGCCGGGGTTATCATTTACGCCATCGTTGCGCTGGGGCTTAATTTGCTTATGGGCTACGCAGGGCTGGTGTCTTTGGGAACAGCAGGGTTTATGGGCGTTGGTGCGTATCTTACAGCCTTTTTTACCCAAGAGCTGGGCTTTACATTTTTACTATCGCTAGTACTTACACTGGTTATCACAAGCATACTTGGCATAATCGTCGGGCTTATATCCCTGCGTGTACAGGGGTTTTTCTTGGCTATGGCTACGCTTGCGATATCGGAAATTCTACGGCAAGTATTCATCGAATTTACCGGCTTTACAAGCGGATTTGCGGGGCAACGTGCCGCATTTCCGGATTTATTTGGGTTTGCACTAACCCGCAATACGACATTCTTATTGTTGGTGGTATTTTTAGTGGTTGCCATGATAGTTACACACAATTTCGGCAGCAGCTACACCGGGCGTGCGCTTTCTGCCATGCGTGGCAGCGAAGCAGCGGCATCGGCGATGGGTGTTAACATTTTTAAATACAAGTTAATTGCATTTGCTGTTTCCACAGCTTATGCAGGGCTTGGCGGCATTTTATACATGCACTTTATACGTTTTACCTTCCCTAACACATGGGTATTTACACTTTCGCTCATGCTTTTTGCGGCAGTGGTTATAGGCGGCGTTCGTTCTGTTGCCGGCACAGTGATAGGCGCATTTGTAGTATTTGGCGCACCGGATTTAATTTTGGCAAACTTGCCCGTTATCGGGAACATAAACGGTATGCCGTTTATATTCACAGGTGTGCTTATTATCGTGGTTGTGCTGTATTACCCGGGCGGGCTGGTTTACATTGGGCATGACGTTATGAAACTTATACGAAAATACGTGTGGAGGTCGCCGACATGAGTACTTTATTAAAAGTTGAAAACCTTTCAATTGCATTCGGCGGGTTAAAAGCGGTTGACGACCTTTCTTTTGAAATAGATGAAGGCGAAGTTTACGGGATAATCGGCCCGAATGGGGCAGGAAAAACCACGGCTTTTAACTGCATAACACAGTTTTATAAACCCGATGCGGGCAAGATTTTGTTTAGCACAAAAAGCGGGAAAATGGTTGACTTGGTTGGCAAAAAAACGCATGAGATTATTGGACTTGGGCTTGTACGCACGTTCCAAAACGTGGAGCTTATCGTAAGCTTGTCCGTTATCGATAATTTGCTTGTAGGTGCGCATACGGCATTCAAAGCAGGGTTGGCTTCGCAAATTCTGCGTCTACCCGGCGCACGAAGGGAAGAAAAAGCACTGCGGCAAAAAGCGGAAGCAGTGCTGGAAAGCCTCGGGCTTATTCATATAAAAGATATGCCCGCACTCATGCAGCCGTACGGCATACAAAAACGCATAGAGCTTGGGCGCACCCTCATGCTTGAACCAAAACTAATTATTTTGGACGAACCGGCGGCAGGCTTAAATGATGTAGAAACTGCGGCACTTGTGCAAACGGTAAATAACATTGCCACCAACTATAACTGCGGCATCTTGCTTATCGAGCATGATATGAACTTTGTGTCCGGCGTATGTAACCGCATATGTGCCATTTCGTTTGGCAAACGTCTTGCCATAGGCACACCACAAGAAATAAAAGCTAACCCCATTGTGCAGGAAGCATACCTAGGAAAGGATGACGACTGATGGGAGGGAAAATTGCGCTAGAAGTAAAAAACTTGGAAGTAAACTACGGGTTCATAAAAGCAGTTAAAGGCATTAGCCTTACTGTAGAAGAAGGAAAAATTGTAACGCTGCTTGGCAGCAACGGTGCGGGAAAGTCTTCCACCATTCGGGCTATCTGCGGGGTAATGGAGTCTAAGGGTTCTATACAGCTTTTTGGTCAAGAAATTTCCAAACTTGCAGCAAATAAAATTACCCGTAAAGGAATGCTGGTTGTTCCCGAAGGGCGGCATGTTTTTACAGATTTGACTGTAGAGGAAAACCTACGAACCGGCGCATTTACCGTAAGCCGTGCAGAATCTGTGAAAAACTACGAGCGAGTATACCGCTACTTCCCTGTTTTGCAAGAAAGAAAAAAGCAAATAGCACAAACCCTTTCCGGCGGAGAGCAGCAAATGTTAGCCATTGGTCGCGCGCTTATGGGCAGCCCCAAGCTGCTTATGCTGGACGAACCATCACTTGGGCTTGCACCCATGATTGTGAAAGATATGTTCGAAATTATCAAAAACATCCGCAACGATGGCACAACGGTACTGCTTGTAGAACAAAATGCCCTTGGTGCGTTAAAAATAGCGGACTATGCCTATGTACTTGAAGTGGGGCAAATCCGCATGGAAGGTCCAACCCATGAATTAATAAATGATCCGGCGTTAATTGAAGCCTATTTAGGCGAATCAAAATAAATTTAAAGGAGAATAACAAAATGAAAAGATTTTTAGCAGTTTTATTGGCAAGTGCTTTAATACTTGCAACAGCAATAGGCTTTGCGGCTTGCGGCAGCAGCAATGAAGGCACGCAAGGTGTTACCGATGACACAATTTTAGTAGGTAACGCAGCAGCAACATCCGGAGCTTTTGCTATGGTTGGCGTACCTTTTAATGAAGGTATGCTGGCTTATTTCCATCAAGTAAATGAGGCAGGCGGCATTCATGGTCGCCAAATCGAATTTGTTCACCACGACGACGGCTTTGACCCCGTTACAGGTTTGGCATTTACTGAGGCACTTATCCACGACGACCGTGTGTTCGCCATCGTAGGGCATTTTGGCACACCAACCATTGGCGCAACGCTGGACTTAATTAAAGACACCGGCATACCTGCGGTATACTTTGCAGCAGGTATAGGCGCATTGTTTAGCGAAGATGCTTTTGACAACGCCCGTGGGCGTAACCTTTTCCCTGTTCAGCCTATCTTCTTAACAGAAGGGCGTATTCTTGCAGCACGTGCAGCAGACCAAAGTAATGCCCAAACAATCGGCGCAATCTTCTCCAGTGACGAAGCAGGGCACGACATGATGGATGGTATCCGCTACATGGCAAATAACCTGGGACTTACGCTTGTAGAACATCAAGTAAGCCCGGGGCAAGCAGACGTTTCTTCTGCGGTACTTAGTATGGAAGCCGCAGGTGTAGATGCCGTGATCGTAGCCACTTTGCAACCTACGTTTATTATTGTAGCAAATGCAATTTCTGTTTCTAACTTGAATGTACCGATATTTACTTCCTATGTAAGTGCAGACGCTATTGCTTTGGCAAGCATTGCAGACGACTACATTGGCGCAGGTGCCACATTCCCTATTTATTCAACTGCGTGGCTGGATGCCTTTGCAGCAGAAGCCTTTATGGAATTTGTGGAAGGCGTAACAGCGTTTGGCAACCCGGAACTGGCGTTGAGTGCATTTGCAATGGCCGGCTGGATTGCAGGCAGCACATTTGTACAAGGTTTGCGTGCTACCCCTGCCGATGATATCACATGGGAATCTTTCATTGATGCAATGGAAAACAGCCCTGTTAACCTACCGATGGCGGGCATGATGGATTTCTCTAACGGGCAACGCACAGGTACGCAAGACTTGGCTCTTGTGCAGGCAAATATGGAAACCCTTACTTGGGACACCATTCATCCGCTAGAGTCACTTGGTACAATTTTACAGAGAATAGGCAGATAATATGGCGCAGTTTGAATTTAAGGGCAAGAAGATTCATTACGAAACACATGGCGAAGGCGCACCCATTGTGTTGCTTAACGGGATAATGATGTCCACATTAAGCTGGTATCAGCTCATTCAGCCGCTTTCTGCAAATAATAAACTGATTTTGCTGGACTTCTTAGACCAAGGGCAGTCGGACAAATATAAAGATGAGCCGTATAACTTGGACTTGCAAGTGGCAGTGCTTAAAGCCTTGCTTGACCATCTGGAGCTTAAAAAAACAGCCATTGCAGGCATATCTTACGGGGGTAATGTTGCGTTAAAATTTGCGGCAGAACACCCGGAGTATGTGCACAGGCTTATTGCATTTAACGTAACAGCAAAAACAGGCGCATGGCTGAAAGAGCTGGGGCAAAGTTGGGTTTTAAGTGCAAATAACCCGGAACATTTTTATTGCACCACCATCCCGATAATCTATTCCCAAGAATTTTACAATAGCAGACCGGACTGGGTAAAAATCCGCAAAGATTTCTTAACCGGGCAAATTTTTACCAACAAAGAATTTATGGACGGAATCATACGCCTTACACAAAGTGCGGATGATTACAACATTGAAAGCAAGCTATGCAACATAACGGCAAAAACATTAATAATTGCAAGCGAAACCGACCCCATAACACCGGTAAAAGAGCAGTATAAGCTGCATGACGGAATAAAAGATTCCGAACTGGTGCTTTTGCCCGGCACGGGTCACGCAACCATGTATGAGCGCCCGGCTTTATTTATAAGCCTGTTGCTTGGTTTTGCCAATTCACCATTGGAAGGTATCGTGATATGAAAAAAGCATACATTGTAAGTGCAAAAAGGACGGCGATAGGCAACTTTCTCGGCTCGTTAAAAGACATACACCCGTCCAAACTTGGCGCAGAAGTAGTAAAAGCAATCATGCTGGAAACCGGGCTTGCGCCGGATGCCCTTGACGAAGTGATTGTGGGCAATATCCTTTCTGCCGGGCTTGGGCAAGGAATCGGACGGCAAGTGTCGGTTTACGGCGGCGTGTCACATAATGTACCTGCCTATGCGGTAAATCATGTTTGTTGCAGCGGCATGAAAGCAGTCATGAACGCCGTTGACAGCATTAACGCAGGCAGAACCAATTTGGTTTTGGCAGGCGGTGTAGAATCCATGAGCCTTGCCCCGTTTATAATGCCGGGCAAAGTACGGAGTGGAAACAAACTTGGCGATATTTCCGCCACAGACCATATCCTGCACGATGCGCTAACCGATGCATTTGAGGGCTATCACATGGGCATTACTGCCGAAAACGTAGCAGAAAAATATGCTATTTCTCGTGAAGCCCAGGATGCATACGCATTAGACTCACAAAAAAAAGCCATAAGAGCAGTAGATGCCGGACATTTTAAAAACGAAATTGTGCCTGTTACCGTTCGTTTGGGCAAAACGGAAAGCGTATTCGACACAGACGAATACCCTAACCGCACAACCAATATAGAAAAATTGGCAAACCTGCGTGCTGCATTCAAAAAAGACGGCACAGTTACGCCGGGGAACGCCTCGGGCATTAACGACGGGGCAAGCTTTACGTTAATTGCAAGCGAAGATGCTGTTAAAAAATATAACTTAACACCCTTAGCAGAGATTATTAGCACCGCACAAACGGGGTTAGAGCCTTCTATCATGGGACTTGGACCTGTTGGCGCAATAAAAAAAGCCTTGCAAAACGCTTCGCTTACGTTAAACGACATGGATATGCTGGAGCTTAACGAAGCATTCGCAGCGCAATCGCTGGGTGTTGTGCATGGGTTATCCGACGAGCATGGTCTAAGCCAAGAAGATATTTTGGCAAAAACCAACGTAAGCGGCGGCGCAATAGCCTTAGGACACCCCATTGGAGCATCCGGTAACAGGATTATCGTAACCTTAGTGCATGGGCTGCTACGCAGCAACCTAACTTATGGGCTTGCTTCGCTTTGTGCGGGCGGCGGCATGGGTTGCGCAATGATAATAAAAAAGTTAGGAGATTAATATGCGTTTAAAAGATAAAGTTGCCGTTATAACAGGCGGCGCAAAGGGCATAGGGCAAACTACGGCAGAGCTTTTTTCGGCAGAAGGGGCAAAAGTCATTGCTTGCGACATGGTGGAGCTAAGCTACAGCAACCCCAATGTTGAATTCTACAAATTAGATGTAACCGATTCTGAAGCTTGCAAAAAATTTTTCGATTATGTAGCGGGTAAATACCCGAAAATTGACATACTGGTAAACAACGCAGGCATTACACGTGACGCATTAACCAGAAAAATGACCGACGAACAATGGTCGCAGGTTATTGATGTAAACTTGAATGCGTTGTTCTACCTAACCCGCCATTTTGGACCGTTTATGCAAGCGGCGGGCAGCGGTTCGATCATTAATATTTCATCGGTTGTGGGCGAATACGGCAATATTGGGCAAGCCAACTATTCCGCTACAAAGTCTGCGATATTCGGGCTTACAAAATCGTGGGCAAAAGAATTTGCCATGAAGGGCGGAAACGTACGTGTAAATGCCATTGCGCCAGGTTATATTCTAACGGATATACTAAAAACCGTGCCACAGGAACTGTTAGACAAATTTGCCGCCCAAACAATGCTGGGGCGTTTAGGGCAGCCGGAAGAAGTATCAAAAGCGATACTATTCCTTGCAAGTGATGATGCGGAATACATCACCGGGCAAACTTTAAGTGTAAACGGCGGAATGCGCCTGTAATAGAGCTTTAGCCAAACCTCCTTAATCGGAGGTTTTTTTGTGCAATTTCCTTGCAGTTATACAAGCAACTATATACAATGCATATATGAGGGTAAGGTGAAAAAAATGGATAAACAAATTTTAAGAGATTTGGCAAAAAAGCAATTGGAGTATGCCAATTCTGAAACTAATCAAAACACGATAAAAGAGTGGTATCGTCACAATGCTTGCAAGGATGGTCGTCCATTAATCCACTTAGAATCCCGCACATTCGAACATGAACTGATACCACAAAGGCTTAAATGCCAAGATGAACGTGCAAGAGCTATCGAAAGGGAATTGTATCGCAATATTCTAAACCATGAACTGCTTGGTGACGATTCCCCTGTTCTTGACTATTTTCCGCTATCAAAAAAAGTGTGGATGACGCCCTTTGGCTTACATACGAGGGTGCATCATGCAAAAAACAGCTTGGGACATGAATTTGAGCATTATATTCATGATTTAGAAGAAGACTTCCACAAATTGGGTACCGCCGAAATTGTTAATTGCCCCGAGGAAACAGAGGCAGAAAAACAATTTTTAGAAGAAATTTTTGTCGATATTCTTCCTGTAAAAATAATTAATAACAGCTTATACTCCGTGCCAACTCAAACATTGGTTCACATCATGGGCATGGAAACAATGTATATGTCCATAATGGATTACCCCGAATTGTTCCATAAAATGATGAAGATGTACACGGCGGATACCATAAAATACTACCGCTTCTTGGAAAATGAGCGGCTTTTAGAAACTACAAACCATAGCGAAGTACTCATCCAGGGCAGCTGGTGTTTTAACAACGAGCTGGGCAACCCTGCCCATGTAAAAACAACAAACATGTGGGGCTATTTGGATTCTCAAGAAACCGGTGCCATGTCCCCGGCGATGTACAAGGAATTTATTTTCCCCTACTACAAAGAAATATCCGATAATTTTGGCTTGTTGTCATATGGTTGTTGCGAGCCTATTCACCCTATTTGGGACAATTGCCTAAGCACGCTGGGCAACCTACGCAAAGCATCCATTTCGCCTTGGTGTAATGAAATTTTTATGGGCGAAAGGTTAAGGGGGAGCAAAATTATCTTCCATCGCAAACCAAGCCCCAACTATCTTGGCGTAGGTTCGGCATTGGATGAAGAAGCATTCCGCAAGCACATAAGGCAAACATTACACGCCGCAAAGGGCTGCGTTTTAGAAATTACCCAAAGAGATGTGTATACAATCAACCATGATGAAAACAAAGCAAAACGCTACATCGAAATTATCCGGCAAGAAATCGAAAACCATTGGTAGAAGAACTAATAAAAATAAAAGGAGAAATGAACATGAGTATTACACAACAAATTTCAGAAGCTGTGCAAAAAGGCAGAGCAAAAATTGTTAAAGAACTGGTAGAGCAAGCCATCGCCGAAAAAATACCGGCAGCAGATATCCTAAACGAGGGTATGCTTGCGGCAATGGACATTGTAGGCGAAAAATTTAAAAATAACGAAGTTTACGTACCGGAAATGTTGGTTGCCGCACGTGCCATGAATTCCGGCATGGAATTGCTAAAACCACATTTACAAGAAGCAGGTGTGCAATCAATCGGCAAAGTTATCCTAGGCACAGTAGCGGGCGACTTGCACGATATAGGCAAAAACCTTGTGCGCTTAATGCTTGAAGGCAAAGGCATAGAAGTTATAGACCTTGGCATTGACGTGCCTGCGGAAAAATTTGTGGAAGCGCATTTAGAGCATGACGTAAACTTGATTGCGCTATCTGCGCTGTTAACCACTACCATGGGCGAAATGAAGAATGTAATAGACTTATTTGAGCAAAAAGGCTTGCGTGACAAAGTGCAGTTTATGGTTGGTGGCGCACCAATTACAGATACGTTTGCAACATCTATAGGCGCAGAATACTACACTGCCGATGCTGCCACCGCCGCCGATGTAGCGAAGGAAACGTTGCTAAAACTAGCGTAAAAATACAAGGAGGCTTGTATGGCAAAAATTACTTTTATGGGGGCGGGCAGCACCATTTTCGCCCGTAATGTTTTGGGTGACTGCATGTGTTCGCCTGTTCTTTGCGATAGTGAAATTGCGCTTTACGATATAGACGGACAACGGCTAAAAGAAAGCGAAACAATTCTTTCCGCTATCAACCGTGGCTTGGGCAATAAAGCCACAATCAAAACCTACTTGGGTGTAGAAAACCGCAAGGACGCACTGCGTAGCGCAGACTTTGTGGTTAACGCCATCCAAGTTGGGCTGTACGACCCATGCACTATCATCGACTTCGAAGTGCCAAAAAAATACGGCTTGCGCCAAACCATTGCCGACACACTTGGCATTGGCGGTATTATGCGTGCTTTGCGCACCATCCCTGTAATGCAAGACTTTGCAAACGACATGGAAGAAGTATGCCCTAACGCATGGTTCTTAAATTACACCAACCCCATGTCAATCTTGTGCGGGTATATGCAGCGTTACACATCGGTTAAAACCATCGGGCTTTGCCATAGCGTACAATCATGTTCTCAAGATTTGCTAAAGAGTTTGGATATGGAAGACAAGCTGGACGGACGGCGTGAACTCATTGCCGGTATCAACCATATGGGCTGGTTGCTGGATATTAAAGACAAATCCGGCATAGACCTCTACCCGGAAATTAAAAAACGTGCCGCCGCAAAAAATGCCGAAGGCAAGCATTGGGATATGGTTCGTTACGACTATATCGACAAGCTTGGCTACTACTGCACAGAATCCAGCGAGCATAACGCCGAATACAATCCTTTTTATATTAAGGCGAAATACCCCGAACTTATCGACCGCTTTAATATTCCGCTGGACGAGTACCCACGCCGTTGCGTAGACCAAATTGCCGGCTGGGCAAAAGAATACGCCGCACTTGCTAGCCAAGCAGACACACTTACCCATAAACGTTCCGGCGAATATGCGTCATATATCATGGAGGCAATGCTTACGGGTATGCCGTATAAAATAGGCGGCAACGTGCTAAACAGCGGCGGCTTGATTGAAAACCTGCCAAAAGAAGCCTGCGTAGAAGTACCATGCATGGTAGATAACTACGGCATTAATCCTTGTTATGTGGGCAAACTACCCGTGCATTTGGCGGCAATGAATATGACGCACGTAAATGTACACTTGGTAACCATAGAAGCTGCTGTTACAAAAAAACGTGAACACATCTACCATGCAGCTATGCTTGACCCACATACAGCGGCAGAATTATCTTTAGATGATATTCACTCAATGGTGGATGAGCTGATAACCGCACATGGCGATTGGTTGCCAAAATACAAATAAAAGGAGCCTTAACATGAAAAAAACAGTAAACATAGGTGGAAAGCTTGAATCGAGCGCAATTGCACTCGGCTGTATGCGCATTGCCGGAATGTCCTCGCCGGATTTACAAAAACTAATAAATACGTCCATAGATGGCGGCATAAACTTTTTCGACCATGCAGACATTTACGGCGGCGGGAAGTCGGAAACAGTTTTTGGGCAAGCTGTTAAAGAGGCTAAAATTGCACGTGATAAAATACATGTGCAAACCAAATGCGGTATTCGCCACGGTTTTTTCGATTTTTCCAAAGAACATATCATTAGTTCGGCAGAGGCAAGCCTAAAGCGGCTGGACATGGACTATGTAGATGTTTTTCTGCTTCACAGACCGGACACGCTTATGGAGCCGGAAGAAGTAGCAGAGGCTTTCAGCAAGCTACACAAAGACGGAAAAGTGCGCCATTTTGGTGTAAGTAACCAAAACAGCGGACAAATTCGCCTTTTGAACAAATATCTTACAGGCGATTTGGCTATAACCATAAACCAACTGCAACTTTCCCCCACTAATACGGGCATGATAGATTCCGGCTTTAATGTAAACATGCAAAACCCGCCATCTATCGACCACGACGGCGGCATTTTAGAATTCTGCCGGTTAGAAGACATCACCATACAAGCATGGTCGCCATTCCAGTACGGCTTCTTTGCAGGCGTATTTTTGGGCAGCGACAAGTATCCGGAATTAAACGAAGTAATAAACGACCTGGCTTCGCAAAAAAATGTAACGCCGGAAGCTATTGTTATCGCATGGATTTTGCGTCACCCGGCAAAAATGCAAGCCATCCCCGGTACAACAAATGTGGAGCGTGTTAAAGGCATTAGTGCTGCACTTACCTGCGATATGACCCGTGAAGAATGGTACGCCATCTATCGTGCCGCAGGAAATGTATTGCCATAAACAGTTTGACGCAATAAAAATAGAAGGTATAATGTAGAGGCTATCTAAGATAGCCTCTTTTAATTAATAAAAATTTAGGTGATATTTTTGGAAAATTATCGCTATCTGATATCCGCACATAATGATGCACTTGCTTGCGGCGCAGAAGGTCGCCCAAGCTTTTTTATCCGTACATACGGCTGCCAAATGAACAGCCGAGATTCTGAAAAATTGGCAAGCCTGCTTACCCAATTGGGGTACGGCACCGCTGTATCTCAAGAAGATGCAGACCTTGTGCTGTATAATACTTGCTGCGTGAGAGAAAGTGCCGAGGATCGCATTTTTGGCAACCTTGGTCGCTTGAAGCGCATAAAAAAAGATAAGCCCGGGCTTATCATAGGCGTATGCGGCTGCATGACGCAGCAGCCGGAAATTGCGCAGAAAATTAAAGAGAAACACAAATACATAAACCTCGTGTTTGGTACGATGAACCGCCATCGCCTGCCCGAGTTTCTTTGGCGTGCCATAAACGAAAAAAAGCAAATTATAGATATATCTGAAGATACGGAGCTACCCGAACTTACAGACATCCCTGTTACCACCCGTGAATTCCCGCACAAGGCGGGGGTTAATATCATGTACGGTTGCAATAATTTTTGCTCGTACTGCATTGTGCCATATGTACGTGGGCGTGAAAAAAGCCGCCCTGTAGAAGATGTCTTGCAAGAAGTACAAGCCCTTGCGGCAGATGGTGTAAAGGAAGTCATGCTGCTGGGGCAGAATGTAAATTCTTTCGTACCGTCATTCCCTACCCTGCTGCGCCAAATAAGCGACATAACAGGCATTGAGCGTATACGCTTCATGACTTCCCACCCCAAAGATTTCTCCGACGAGTTGATTAAAGCCGTTGCGGAGCTGCCAAAGGTTTGCAATTGGATGCATTTGCCTATTCAGTCGGGCAGTACAAAAGTGCTTGATGATATGAACCGCAAGTACACCCAACAGCAATATCTATCGCTTATTTCCCGCTTGCGTGCAGCTATTCCGGGTTTGGCGGTGTCCACCGACATTATTGTGGGCTACCCCGGCGAAACAGACGAAGACTTTGAAGAAACACTGAAAGTAGTGCGGGAAGTACGATTCTCCAATGCATTTACATTTTTGTACTCAAAACGCAGCGGCACACCTGCGGCAGCACGCACAGATATAATTCCGCCTAAAGTAGCGTCCGAGCGATTCGATAGGCTTGTTGCAGAAATCGGACCCATTCAATACGAGATAAATGCCTCAAAAATCGGTCAAACCTTCGATGTTATGGTGGAAGAAGTAACCCCGGTAGACTACAAAGGCAGAACAGACGACCACAGTCTTGTACACTTTTCTTCCCCCACCCCATTAAAACAGGGAGATATTGTCCCTGTAAAAATTACAACCGCAAAAACATTTTATCTGACTGGAGAACACCATGCCTAAACAACAGTACACCCCCATGATGCAGCAATACTGGGAAATTAAAGCTCGCCACAAAACAGAAATTTTGCTGTTCCGTATGGGCGATTTTTTTGAAATATTTTTTGACGATGCAAAAATTGCTGCAAAAGAGCTTAACATTGCCCTAACCGGGCGGGAATGCGGCATGGAAGAACGTGCGCCAATGTGTGGTGTACCTGCCCATTCTGTAGATGGCTATATTGCAAAACTTGTGGCAAAAGGTCATAGGGTGGCTTTGTGCGAACAGGTGGAAAACCCCAAAGATGCAAAGGGGCTTGTAAAACGGGAAGTTGTGCGCATTATTACCCCCGGCACAATAACAGATGAAAGCTCGCTGGAGCATAGCAAACACAACTATATTGTTGCAATACATAGCGATAAATTACAACTGGGGCTTGCGGTAGCAGATATCACCACAGGGCTTTTTATGGCAACCGCCATGCCCGCAGGCGACGAACAAA
>Ga0131853_10012201_pt1 | contig 15736 bp, 16 predicted proteins | sample TergutLab28metaG_FD_92764 | JGI IMG/M metagenome (GOLD analysis project Ga0131853, IMG submission 92764) | Labiotermes labralis P1 segment gut microbial communities from Petit-Saut dam, French Guiana - Lab288 P1 (version 2) (version 2) | ecosystem: Host-associated > Arthropoda: Insects >...
GCACTTTACCCCCGGGAAAGACCCGGTACCCATTGTACAGGAGGCTGGATGGACCCCAGGGCCGGTCTGGACGGGCGGAAAATCTCGTCCCCACCGGGATTCGATCCCGGACCGTCCAGCCCGCAGTCAGTCGCTATACTGACTGAGCTACCCGGCCCACATTGATTTGAATGTAGTTCCCATAAAACAAACGTGCCCTGTAATGTATCTTAATGGCAGCTTGGCATTTGTTATGCAGACGGAGAACTGAGACGAACACAACTTGGTAATTGCGGCTTGGTTTGTTCTCAGAGCCTACAGGCGGATACCTGAATAATGGCATGAAATAAGGCAGAATAACTCTTCATTCCACTTGTCACTGAACATGAAACACGGTTCTTAACAGAGATTTGCAGTCTTAAAGAAAGTGACACTGTAGAGAGTGGTAAGATTTTACCGATATTTTGAACGAAACTACTGCCGCCATCTTAAGGTTCGGGACAACATATTGCTGCCGTCTTCTTTGGAAAAGGGAGGAAGGGAGTTAGACATTCCTCCGAAACGTCAGTTTTTTCAGCGGTTAGTGGAACCAGTACTGTCCTCGAAAAGTCGGTAAATTTCTACAAGACTACACGGAGTCACAACTTGAAGACTGTAATCTCTCTAGCCATCGCATTGAGAACCTCCAATCAGGCCGACATCTTCACCCTTTAAAGCGCAGTGGCAATTATATATACCACCTTCTTCAAAAATTAAACGACGCTGCATTTTATCATTTGGTGTCTTTTTGTGTTCCTGTGGTTTTTGTAATCCATGATAAGTGGGTCCCTGTCACCACGGCATGGCGCGTCCTCAAGTTGCGGATGGAGGAACGACCTCCGATATGGAGGGTAGCTGCGAATGCATTGAATAAGTAGTCGCGGACAGCCGACAGGGGGCGTTCCTCCAGGTTGGTTGGGCGATGTGCTAACAACTCCTCACTGTAAAAACATATCAAGTTACAAACCATTCAAAAAGGTGTTGGACATGGGACTGATCCTTTGGTACTACCTAAGCAATGGAACAGGGACATATACATGGACTGAGAGGAGCCTATATAGGGCAGGTTCACTTTCAACAGTAGCCAGGGAATTATTAAGGTATAAATCCGATTTAGTGGGTGTAGGGGAAGTTAGGTGGGACAAACGGGGCACTCTAAGAGCAGGGGATTCTATTTTTTATGTGGAGGAGACGAAAATTATCAATTGAGAACAGGATTTTTGTGCACCACAGAATAGTATCAGCAGTTAAGCTAGTGGAGTTTGTTAGCGATAGGATGTCATATATAGTTCTGAGAGGTCGCTGGTGTAATATCATTGTTCAGAATGTGCGTGCACCGAGTGGGGAGAAAAGTGATGATTCGAAAGACAGTTTTATGAGGAATTAGATCAGGATTTTTTATAATTTTCCTAATTACCATATGAAAATTCTATTAGGAAATTTTAATACAAAAGTGGGGAGAGAGAATATTTTCAAACCAGCAATTGGTATTAGATTCTACATCAGGATAGTAATGATAATGATGTTAGAATAGTAAACGCAGCCACATAAAAAAATCTGTTTGTTAAGAGCACGATGTTCCCACACAGAAACATTCATAAGTACACCTGGACCTCTGCTAATGGGAAGACTCACAACCAGATTGATCACATATTGGCAGATAAGAGATGACATTCGAGTATGCTAGGTGTACGAAGTTTCAGGGGAGCTGATTGTGATGCAGATCACTATCTGGTGGTTGCAAAAGTTAGGGAAAGATTGGCGTTAAGTAAACAAGCAGCACGGAGGTTTGATGTGGAGAGATTTAATTGCAGGAAGCTAAGTGAGTTTGAGATTAGGAAACAGTGTCAGGTTAAGATCTTAAGCAGGTTTGCAGCTTTGGAGGACTTAAATGATAGCGAGGATATAAATAGGGCTCAGCTAAAGAGATTCTAGGTCTGTATGAATTAAAGCAGCATAAAACATGGTTTGATGAATAATGTTTACGATTTTTAAATCAAAGGAAGCAGGCTAAAATGCGTTGGTTGCAGAATCCAAACGAAGCAATGTAGATAATCTAAACAACGTTAAGTCTTGAAGCTAGTAGACATTTCAGGAACAAAAAGAAGGAATATCTGAAAGTTAAAGTTAATAAATTTGAAACTAACGATAAGATCAGAAATATAAGAGTCTTGTACAGGGGCATCAGTGACTTTAAGAAGGGTTACCAGCATAGAACTAATATAATAAAGGAAGAGAAGGGTGATTTGCTTAGAGAATACCACAGTATTTTGGCTAGGTGTAGGAACCATTTCTCAGCTATTGAATGTGCATAGGGTAAATGATAGTAGGTAGACCTAAATACACACAGCGGAGTCACTAGTGCCTGAGCCGGGTGCCCTTGAGTTTGAGGTGGCTATTGAAAAGGTAAGAAGACACAAATCACCAGGTATTGTTCAAATTCCAGCAGAATTGATTAAAACTAGGAGTAGGAAAATTCGCTCTTAGATCCATTAACTTATTAATTCGATATGGAATACGGCAGAATCGCCTGAGGAGTGGAAGGAGTCCATTATTATACCTATCTATAAGAAGGGTGATAAAACAGACTGTAGTAATTATAGAGGCATATCAATTTAGTCAACTACATACAAAATTCTATCCAAGATCATGCTGTCCAAGTTAACTCCTCATGCATAGAGGAATGATTGGGGATACATCAATGTGGATTTCAACGCAACAGGTCATCTACTGATCATATATTTTGCATACGTCAAATACTTGAGAAAAAATGGGAATACAGAAGTACATCAGCTATTTATAGACTTCACGAAAGCCTATGATTCAGTTAGGCCTTGTGTAATATTCTCATCGAGTTTGGTATCCCCATGAAACCGGTAAAACTAATAGAAATGTGTCTGAATGAAACCTATAGCAGAGTCCAGGTAGGCAACATTTGTCTGACGTTTCCTATTAAGAATGGTTTGAAACAAGGAGATGCTTTATCGCCAATGCTTTTCAGCTTTGCTTTAGAGTATGCCATTAGGACGGTTCGGGTAAAGCAGGATGGCTTGAAAGTAAATGGTACACATCAGCTTCTTGTTTATGCTGATGATGTTAATGTATTGAGCGGAAGCATGATGCTATAAAGAAAAACACAGAAGTTTTAGCAGCTGCTAGTATGGAGATAGGACTAGAAGTAAATGCTAATGACACTAAGTGCATGATCATGTGTCGAGATCATAAGGCAGGAAGAAACAACTATATGAAAATTGATAATAGTTCCTTTGAAAGGGTGGAGGAGTTCAGATATTTGGGAACAACACTAAAGATTCAAAATTCTATTCAGGAAGACATTAAGGGCAGATTGAAGTCAGGGAATGCTTGCTATCATTCGATGCTGAATCTTTTGTCTTCAAGTTCGTTATCCAAAAATATAAAGATTAAGATAATTTTACCTGTTGTTTTGTATGAGTGTGAAACATGTTCATTCACATTGAGGGATGAACGTAGGCTGAGGGTGTTTGAGAATGGGGTGTTGAGACTGTTAGGGCCTGAGAGGGAAGAGGTGACAGGGGAGTGGAGAAAACTACATAATGAGGAGCTTAATGATCTGTGCCCAATACTGTTTGGGTGATCAAATCGAGAAGAATGAGTTGGGGGGTGGGGGGCATATAGCATGCATAGGGGCTAAGAGAGGTGCAAACAAGGTTTTGATGGGGACACCTGAGGAAAAGAGACCACTTGGAATACCCAGGCGTAGATGAGAGGATACTATTAAGATGGATCTTCAGGAAGTGGGATGTGGGGGCATGGCCTTGATTGATCTGGCTCAGGTTAGGAACAGGTGGCGGGCAATTGTAATTGCGACAATGGACCTTTGAGTTCTATAAAATGCGGGGAATTTCCTTACTAGCTGAGAAACGGTTAGCTTCTCAAGAAGGACTCTGATCCGTGGACTAAGTAAGAGTAAGAATGGTTCTTGTAATAAACCGGATATTTCCCTAATAAAGAGAATTAAGCGCCTGCATCTTCAAACGGAGACGCAGTGTGTTTATTGTGAGCTAGGAACTGAACTTGTGTACGAACTCGTGGCTTTTACTGGCTTACTGTACGGACTGTCTGTGAGATCCATTATTACTGCTGGGTCCACCCAGAAATCGTGTAATCTTCCTGCACGTATCAACTGCGCAGCCAGCCTTGCAGTTTGCATGCGTGTTGCTGTTCACTGGCGTTTTATTTAAAGAGAGAGTATCGAGTCAGAAGCTATATGAAGGGGCGTCAACATTATGCAGATTTCATTGAAAAATTGGTTAAAGTTAATAGCGATAAATGACATGCTGTTGTCCATAAAACAACACGAGTTGCTTCGAGGTACTACAGTGCTTAGAGTCACTGTTAGTAGAGTGAGCATGGCTGTGTCGCTGTAAAGTACTACACTGCTCAGAGTTATTAGTTAGATTTTCTTGTGTATTGTTAGATATATCTTATTAAATCTTTCAAAATAAAATTAGTGTACATAGCAGCACATAAAGAATCACGTCGTACCTCACAGAGAACACAGTGTGATTCCGTTTGAATAACCAACTAACTGATGATGTATAGTGGAATATAATATAATACACACAAATGAACATAATGCACTGTATGGGCAAAGTGCAGGGTGTTAGCGTCAAACCTAGCAGTTCATGTAATTTCCAGTAGGCTGTTTAGGTTTGAGTGACTTACTGCATGGAGCTTATTCCTTATAGGGAAGCTGTTAGTTGCTCAGCTAGTCAAGAAATTTCATTTCATGTAACCCGAATGTGAATTACCTCACTGTGGCCGTCGGTCTAAACCAAATGAATCCAGCACACGCCCTCCATTTTCCTTTTTTTAAGATCAATTTTTGTATTATCCCCGCATATGCGCTTAAATCTTTCAAGTTGTCTTTTCAGGTTTCCCGACCAAAATTTTGTATCAGTTTCTCAGTGTTTCTATGCGCGTCACATTCCGCTCTCATCCACGTCTCGTATGATCACCCTAATAATAATTACGGTGGCCAAGGTTACCACTTAGTTACGAAGCTCCTCATCATGCCGATTTCGCACGTACAGCCATGACCTACACGCTGTGTTTTTGTGTATGTGGAGCTCTGTGTGAATTGGGGGCTGTTAGCAGCTGACAGCTGGAGTCGGAGGCCTTGAACTTGTACGTGGATTGACAGACACGACACGACATTTTCTGCACTGCGTGCAAGGAATGTGTAGAAAGTAGAAAAGTAGTGAGTCCTCATGTACTCTGAGGTGCTGCAATCATAACGTGCTTGGAGTTAAACGACATCACGTTAAATGAGGATATTATTGTGGTTTGTTTCAGAAGATGAACTTGGCCATAAGCATATCTAGGAACTTTTTTAAGGAAACACTTGCAAGAGTTCCTCTCTGTTGAAGTTCTGTACCCACAAGCACAGTCGTGGCCTTTAAGTTGTCATTCTGCAGACATTTTATCCCTGAACAACGAAGTACGCGAATGCAGTTGATAGATCGTCGTTTGATGAAGCGCTGTGTTGCCGCGTTGACTTCAAAAGTTCGCCATAATATCAGTAGCGCCAGGTTCTATACAGAACAAGTTGCCGCATCCCCAGGGCTTCGGCTGTGTCTATGCAAATATCGGGGTAAGGGAGCCATGGGTGTGTACGAATATGTGTGCTTTCTTTACATCGAGATCAACAGGCCTGCTTCTTGGTGTGACGATGCTGCAGTCTGATTTGAGCCCTGGTCTCTTCTGTTGTAGTGGTTTTGTAAAGCCTTACTGAAACAAGCGATGTGACTTCTTGGATGGGGGATCGGACCGTTGGAAACCTTTACCATCAGTTCAGCTGTTTCTTCTTGGTGTTGCAGTGCCTTCGCCTTCTCTAATGTCGGGGAGGTTTTTAGATGATTTTAAAAATGTTTATATTTTATTAAGGATAAGAATTTCATTGAAGTTAGAAGGGTTGACTTAAATAAGAAGCCAAAAGTTACAGAATACGGCTAACATGGCGCAATCGGCCTCGTCGTACCTACAGCAGGGATAGTAGCGCGGAAACTTACAAGGGGGATTGAAATGAAAATTGAGAAGGTAATTGGAATAAATAAGTTTGAAATTTAGTAGAGCAAAAGGACTTGAGATGCAATTGAGATTTTGAGAATAATACCAGAACAAACTCTGGACATAAATGTAGAATCGTGTGCTTGCTTCATAGACTGGCAGAAGGAATTTGCGTGTAAACGGGGCCAAATTAATGCAGATCTTAAAGGAAACTGGTTTCGATTTGCATGCAATATAACTGATCAGCAGACTGTACGTCGATCAGAATGTTAGAATGGGATTGGACCAGTGGGACACAAGAAGTGTAAATATTGGAAAGGAATTAGACAAGTGTGGAGTTTGTCACCGATTCTATTCAACTTATGCAGTGAGAACCTTACCAAGGGTGCTCTTGAGGCGTTTGGAGACTTCAGAATAGAAGGACAAAGAATTCACACTGCGAGATATGCAGATGCCCTTGTACTACTGGCTAATGAAGGAACGATGTTACAGGGCATGATTGAAAGACTAATTGAAATTGGAAATTGCTATTGAATGGATATGAATGTGGGAGGAAAAATAAGGCAATGAGAATACTAGAAAAAAAAATCCCCAATACAGATTATGATGGATCAAAAACAAGTGGAGAATGTGGAATATTTCAATTATTGGGGTAGCATGACAACAAGTGATGGAGATCGTACACGGGAAATTAAGTCAATGGGAAAATTGGCATTAAACAAGAATAGTACTCTTTTCACCTGCCAATTGGACTTAAATTGAAGGAAGAAACTAGTAAAGTGCTACATTTTGAGCATTGCTTTGTGTGGTGCTGAAACTTGAACACTTCAGAAAATATGTCGTAAAAACCCGGAAAGTTTTGAAATGCGATGGAGAAGGATGGAGAAGATCAGTTGGACCAATCGTGTGAGAAATGAAGAAGTATAACATATGGTCAGGGAGGAGATGAATGTCCTACATGCAATAGCAAAAGGAAGGGTAACTGGTTTGGTCACATCTTGTGTAAGAACTGCCTTCTAGAACGCATTATTGAAGGCAAGATAGAGGGAAGGATAGAAGTTCAGGGAAGACGAGGAAGAAGAAATAGGCAGGTACTTGATGAGCTTAGGGAAACAAGACGATATTGGAAGTTGAACGAGGAAGCATTAGCTCTCGGTGGAGAACTCGCGTTGGAAGAGATTATGGACTGCGGACTTAAATGAGTAACTAAAACGGCCTGAAGATGGGATAATTTGCTTTGCTCTTAATAATCACTCAACAGGCAAGAAAATTGTTGTTTGTTACAGACACACGGACTGAAACATACTTTAATTCATCCTTTCGTGTAATGTGCCAGTTTGATCCGATGGGCTGGGTCTGAAACAGTGAATGGTTCTGTCGGGTGTAACGTAGTTACTGCAACAAGAGAAATGCGACTGTAAGGGGAACTTTGGCCTAGTTTTGTTAAATGTAGGTGCTTTTTTTAAAAATGCTTTGCTAGAACACGGTTGCTGAAAGATGTGAACTAGGAAAATGCTGCGAAGAAATTCAGCAGTGACATGGGTAACTGAACCACGTGTGTACCGCATTGTATGACGAATAGAGGGACTGTGGTTGCCTGGAAAAATGCTGCTTCTACATCTGATGAAGTGAGACTGAGAAGTTTCGTGGCAGAGATGTGTTTTTTTCTGTTGATACGGTGGCTCTTTCCCCCTTCCCGTTTCCTTCCCTAGGGTCTTTCGTAAAGATAAATGTTAGAGTATGCTGTTACGAGACATTAAACACCTCACGGTGGATTGGACACGTAGTACGGACAGGATAAATAAGATATCCGTACAAAAATTGGGGTACTTGGTTACCATCACCTAACTTGTCTTACGACAGGTCCGCAGTCTCTTTTAAACCGAGTCCTTCAGAGAGTGTGATCTAGTGCTTCCGCTTTTTCGGTCTCGTCTCCTGTTTTTAAGGTCATTCGGTAGCTGCTTACGTCTTCTTCATCATCTTCTCGTCCCTTCTGTCTTTCCTAGTTTGTTTTATAAGGCACTTTCTACGCAATATGTGGCCAATCTAGCTAGATTTATTTTTATTTTTTTGTGTGTAGGATATTCCTTTCCTTGACTCTGATACGTCTTCATTTATCACACGATCGTTCCAACTGATTTCCAATCCTTGCTCCAGCACCAAATTTAAAAAACTTCCAAGTATTTCTGATCTACTTATCGAATAAGTTATCGTATATCCAAGCAGCATTCAACAAGAACACAGGACTTAATTTAAAGAAGCAACTGACAAAATGCTACATTTGGAGCACACTTTTCTAGCGAAAAGAGCCTTGTTCTTGTTGAATGCTGCTTGGATATACGGTAACTTATTTTTAGTTGCCTGATTGATGGGTTTTGGTGGCAATCGCGGGAAACAGTTGCCTGTTAGTTGCGCCTTGTCTGTCTCTGCTTACCTGTCTGCATGTTATGACTGGAAAGTTACGGAACGGGTTTAGACAATGTTTGATATTAGGTAGTTTTACTAAGGTTTGTAGCATTTGTGGTTAAAATCGGAAAAGAATAGCGAGAATTGTACATGGAATACTACATGCGAGTCTTCCCGCAACTCGAGCGAAACTATGCACCGGCGCCCTAAATGTTTCCAACAGGAATTTTATAAACGTCGTATTTCAAGTACACTTTATCGTACGTCTGTTTTCCAGACGATTAAATAGAAGTGAGGCAACGCGCCAGAATTTTTACGTTATGCGTACTTTATCTACCGTGTTTCGAACAGTAGTTTCTTACGTTCTGGGCCAGTAGTCTTAGTACGTACGACGCAGTATTCAACAGCGTCCCAGTTGCCTTAGCGCAAGATTAAGAAACACTGCCAATAAGTGTCCTGACGTGCAACTTGGGCTGTAGAATCAGTCTTTCACGGCACACTTTGCACGTTATTGCGGTCTAAAGATAATTAGCACCTCACCCGATGTGCATGGCTCCTCAGTATTGTTCGTCTTTCCGTGGACCCTGTCTGAGAGCTACTTACTGTACCGTATACGTACGGTGGCTACGGCTGTTAAAGCGATTTGTCAGTGATTTTAGGCTTGGCCACGGTGCAGATGAGATCTCAGTCCTTCTGCGATGTTATATATGTATGTATTTGTCGTTACCGACGTTTCGGAGCAACCTGTCGGTTCCATCTTCAAGGTCAAGCGGCCCAACCTGCTGGCACTTGAAGACGGAGCCAGTAGGCTGTCCCGAAACGTCGGGAACTAACTACCCATCTGCGCTGCGTAACATCCCAGAGGATCGAAGATCTGATTGCCGTATAGTGTTTGGTTGCGATTTGATTCTTCATTCCCAATTGTTTGCTTTTATACCACGACTAAACGCGAGTTCTCTAACTTACGTGTTGTTCCTTCTTTGATGCTTTCAAGTAGCCTGCTGTGTATTTTAATATTGACGTGGAAAGCAACGATACCTCGGGCGAAGAAGAAGTACTTGTGCTGGCAAAGAAACAAGACGCGAACAACGTTCAGGCGAATCTTCCGAGTGCTGAAAATAAACCACATTACGTGAACACAGTGTGTTGTTAAGTGCGGGCCTCAAAGTGCGGACTTAAATAGATGAGTAGCATGCATAACATTACAAGTAAGTAAATTAATATACACGACTGGTAGGCTAATCAGAAATGTTTCATTTTTGGAGAACGAGAAGTCCAGCGAAGTTCAGCCATCTTAATTAAGCTTAAGGTGTGCCTAAACACGATGCAGGAGACGATTGGAGGAAGCGTTCAGGTAACGTCATGAAACGTGGGCATTATATGCAGGCTTTCACTCTACTCCGGCCGCTTTACCACCGGTACAAATAAATTTGAAGATACGGAGATCCTTATTGTGTTGCAGAATCAGACTCAAGTCATCCGGCTCGTAACCACACACTTTAGTTCGAGATGAAATAAAGTGAAATTCCAACCTGATGCAACTAGGTAATTTTATTGAAGTATTCTTAGTTGGACATGTTTCGGGTACATACGCCCATCATCAAGAGCATTGGATGTTAAGCTGCAGCATATGGTTTTCTGCACCGAGTTTTTGAATGGGCGATGGTCCTGAGAGTCGCTGCATAGGTCGTGTGTACGGTTTGGATGGTGCCGTGCGGCACCATCCAAACCGAAAGATGCAGGTCAAACAACCCTTCTGTTCGTGAGTCGTTTTTATGGAATTTCCGAAAACACACCGCTATGTGTGTGGTGTACAGCAGTGCGTTTGGGAAATATCTGCTGGCAAGAGTCAGGGAGTTCTCTCGAAGGACATAACTTTCTCAATTCGCTCTCTTCTTCCTCTTCCTGTCGGACCGTGCAAAAAGTCGGATGTCGTTTCCCCCCTCACTTTTAATGTCCCTCATGTAACGACAATACTGTGGCCTAATAGTCTATCATATTCACACTTCTCAAACTTGGCCCAGTTTCTTGCATTTTTCGGCTTCTTTGGTAAAATTTTGGCTGTACCCCGTCTTCCTCTCCTGCGGTTTGAGACTAGTAAACCGCCATATAACCTATCCTCATGTCAATCACTTCCGTTTTAACTTACACCTAATTTTTTTTAAGACTGAAAATTGAGGCAACGCGTTCGTTTGCAACGTCGGAGTATATGTACAAGTCTACATGGTGTCACAACCCAGAGATTCACAGTCTAAAACAACCGAGAAAAATATTTAGCGCTGCAGTGACCGGTGAGTGAGGGATTGCTGTGTTAATGCAGCGATGTGATCGCCTCTTTTATGTTGTACTTGTGCTGTTATGAATCAGTGAGCTTACTGAACGTAACTCGATGGTAGAATGTATTGGCGGTACTGAACTGTTTTATTCTTAGCCCTGCCACGTGTGAAGTTCATTCATTACAGATTCTGTTCCCGCTTCACAGGAATCGTACTGCTTCTCACGTACGCAGAGACCAATCTGTTAATGCTGTTTAGAGAAATAATCAATGTTTATTGTGAGAATGGCACACAAAACAAATAGACGCTGTGGGCAAAACACAGAGGTAAATGAGCTGCAAAACAGGTGGTACGTACCGTTACCACTGTTCTGTAAATGTTAATCATGGGTCCTGTCTGCCCGACTGTTATGTAGGTGTGATGTGTGTTTTGTTTACTCCGTTTCGTTTTGTTTGACGTCTGTTTACAGCAGACGTTTTAGATGAAGCCGCGGTCAGAGCCGCGAAGTTTCAAATCGCATGACAAAATGTTCTTTCAGAAGTATTAAACTTTAGCAAACTTTATAATGACTCGGATTGAGGGCAGAACAAAGTAAAACAAATAAATTTTACGGAAACTTTGTGTACAGTGTATGATTGATCACGTGTTGAGAACCAGATGCGATTTGTTCTCTGAAACTTGTGCTACGGGATTGCTGTATTCGTTTATATGACGGATTAGTGTTAGTTTGATAATATGTTTTCCACTTAAATTTGGATTTGAGAATCAGAATTACGACAAGAATTCTTGCATTCTTATGTGGGAATGAAGCATGATCTCTTACTGACAAGAGTTTTTAACCTGAGTGCAATGGGACGTAGGCCTGTTTGGACGTAAGAAGAAAGTAGTATTCCAAAGTGAGCAATTTTGGTTACTTGATAATGAGAAAGCGTACGATTTATACATTTTGTTGTTAGGATAGCTCGTAAAACTAGTTAAAAACGGGTACTTGGAAGAACTAGATGGAAATGGTAAGGCGCGTTTACACGGGTCCTCCAGGTTGATAAACACGGTTGAATCAATGAAATTGAATTCAACGGTTGAACGATACTGTTTGCACAGTTCCACAAAACTGAAAAAGGCAGTCGATTTCAAAATGGCGGCAAATGAACTTGTGCGGGAAGATGTTGTAATGTGTGATTGTTTAATGAAAGAATGTCAACAGATTTTGGAAAAAAGAAATGAAAGGAAAAAACTACGTTGGTGGGTTAAGGCGTGGATAATGAGACGTGACACGGATTGGGTGCATCAAACAGACTGTTAGTGGAGTGGACAGGTGAAGATCGAGATATGTATAAAAATCGATTAAGGATGTCTCGAGGACAGTTTTTCGAATTATTATCGAAAGTAAAACCATACATACAGAAACAAGACACAAACATGAGAGAATGCGTATCTGCCCATGTGAAGTTGCAGATTACATTGAGGTAGCTAGCTGCTGGTGATAGTTTTGGATCCCTTGAAGCTCTCTATCGCGTACCAAGAACAACGATTTCGAAGTTTCTGCCAGAAGTGTTGAATGCCATATATCTATCATTAGAGGATTTTATCAAGGTAAGAAAGTAATTTATGTTTATAGTTTATCAGTTCTTCCACGATATTTTAAATATTAAAAATATTCGAATATCCATTCTGTTTCCATATTTTAAAACATATAATCTCATTGATAGTGCGGTAAATATGGCTGTTATCATGGGAAAACTTATGCTAGTGTTGTAACTTGAAAAATCAATTAGCAGGTACAATTATTTAATTACACAAAAAGCTACAAGAATATAACATTAAAAATATTAATCAATGACATCTTTTAAGTTGGCCGTAGCTTGGGCTAGAATGTCCTGTACTCCCTCTTGGTGGAGTGAGTGAGCTGAGTATGGGGAGGAGATTGACGAATAACAGGATGAGGTAGCTAGAGGAGAGCTGGTGTGTCGTGTACCCTCATCTAACTTATACATTCTTTCATCCATCATTATTTGTTGTAGCTTTTGTTGACAAATCAGAGCGCGTTGCAATGGCATCTTTTTCAACTGTACAGCTAAACTTTTCCCAAAGAAATCAAATTCATCTTCCTGAGTTTTGCAATCATCAGATATTTGCCTCAACTTTCCAATAGCACTGTTCACATCCTGCATACCGCTGGCATTTCATTCCACGATTCCGTTTCACCTTCTTCTGCTGTTCCTTTTCCAAGTACAAGCCTTCTACTTTCTTGTCAGACTCTACAGAATCTACAACAGTCACAGTCAAGTTGTCATCTTCATTTTCCACTTCATGTGCATTATCTTCGCTGTAATTTGTTCTTGTCTCCAATTCCAACATACTGTCTTCTTTTTCCAGATCGGCCTCTTTTTGTGTTATAATCTGCAATATATTACACGAACAAATTCAGTTATTTATTACTATTAGAATTAAATTATTATTAAAGTTAATAATATAATAATAATGTTTTGAATTATTGTAAAAAGATTTCAATATCCCTTTTTATTTCAGGTCCCAACAAATGAACAAGAGTGGAACAAAGTAATGCAAGATTTTTATACTCTTTGGAACTTTCCTAATTTCTGCGGTGCAATGGACGGTAAACATATTGTTATTCGCTGTCCTAGCAAAAGTGGTTCTGAACTTTATAATTACAAGAAAGTTTACAGTGTGATTCTCCTAGCAATTGTAGTCGCAATTTGCAAATTTATCTACATTGATGTTGGAATAAATGGCAGAGTGAATGATGCTCTAGTTTTTTCTAAATCAACATTTAATGAAGTTCTACAAACAAATACCCTTAATTTGTCAACAGAAGGAGTATTTGTAGGTGTTGATGCATTCCCCTTAAGAAAGAACAAAATGAAGCCTTACAGTATGACAAGGCCTTTGACTATAAAAGAGAGGACATTCAACTACAGACTGTCAAGAGCATGCCGTGTTTCTGAAAATGCATTTGGCATCATGTTATCAAGATTTCGGGTGTACGAAAACCCAATCCCATTGCAACTTCACAAAGTTGATCAGTTGATAAAAGCCACTTGTGTTTTACGCAACTGGCTGAGTCAAAGTACTACGTCCACATTTTCTGGTGTCGGCGACGGAATGCTTGATGTCGAGAATTGGGAAGAAGGGAGAATCATACCTGGCTGTTGGCGGCAAGTGAAACCAGAAGGAATGAAGAACGCCGCTTTCATACACAGCAACAACTACAGAAGAAATGCAAGTGATGTACGAGACAAGTATGCTGAAATGTTTTGTTCATCGGAATTTGTTCCATGGCAGTGGGTGATGGTTTAAAGTCATTCCACACACACAGTTAATTCACAGATGGGATTATATTGTGATGAAATATAATTCAAGAGATTCGTAGATTGTTGATGTAAAAGTACTATTTGTAATAAGTGTTAGTAGATGATTACTGAATATTTTGTAGTATTGCCTTGATTTTAATTAACACAATATATAATTACCCTAGAAGTAATAGGGTTTGTTTACTTACCTTGGTTGATGATGAGAGTCTTGGAGTACAAACAGAACGCAAGAATAAATCAGCTTGTTTGAACCAGAATAACTTCGTTATATAGATATCGTCACGACCAGCAACACTTTTTTTTTTTCCAGATTTAAGTACTTTTGCTAGTTCAGAGGAATATCGAATAAGAATTGATTTGATTTTTGGTTTCACATCCTCTTGAGTTAAATCAGGAATATTTAACTGTTTCACCATCTCCCCCAATGCCTTATCCCGAATGTTTCGGTTTCTGTAGTTTCCCGATTTTACATTCCACAAACATTCTTGATTGCGTAATTAATCGAGCACCAGTTGCGTGTGATCGTCCCTCCATTTGAACACCATAATTAGAAAGTAGTTGATAAAATTGAGAACCCAAATTAAAAGCACTAAACACACACTAGAACAACTCGTTCTACACTGGGGAACAGGTCGTGACTTGTTTGTTTACACGGGCAATCTGTGGTCAGTCACCCAAAGTGAATCAACGACGTTGAACGAAAGTTGGCCATCGCCAGCTTGTTCACCCGTCAACCCCGTTGACCACTTCCGTTCAAAGGAACTGTTTACACGGTTCACTTTGGTTGACTCAACCGTGTTGATCAACCTGGGGGAATCGTGTAAACGCGCCTGTAGGACGATATTATGACTGCTGTTAATGATGTGGGTTTGAAAATAAGAGATGGGTGGAACTGACTGAGAATCCCATTGGTGTGCCTTGCTGGTAGCAGCTTTCGACGTTTGAATTCTGCTGTACGTGCTGGAAGTGACATTCAGAGAGATCGTGGCTAAGTGATAGCCTACTAAAATGTAATTCTGGTGGCGCAAAACTCATGTGCTCTAAGTGATAGCCTAGTGAAATGTAATCCTGTTTGCGCTACACTGACATGCTGTAAGTTATAGCGTAGTGGAGTGGAACTGTAGTGGCGCTACACTGACATGCTGTAAGCTATAGCCTAGTGAAGTGGAACTGTGGTGGCGCTACACTGACATGCTGTAAGTTATAGCCTAGTGAAGTGGAACTGTGGTGGCGCTACACAGACATGCTGTAAGTTATAGCCTAGTGGAGTGTAACTGTGGTGGCGCTACACTGACATGCTGTAAGTTATAGCCTAGTGATGTGGAACTGTGGTGGCGCTACACTGACATGCTGTAAGTTATAGCCTAGTGAAGTGGAACTGTGGTGGCGCTACACTGACATGCTCTAAGTTATAGCCTAGTGGAGTGGAACTGTGGTGGCGCTACACTGACATGCTCTAAGTTATAGCCTAGTGAAGTGGAACTGTGGTGGCGCTACACTGATATGCTGTACGTTATAGCCTAGTGAAGGGGAACTGTGGTGGCGCTACACTGACATGCTGTAAGTTATAGCCTAGTGAAGTGGAACTGTGGTGGCGCTACACTGACATGCTCTAAGTTATAGCCTAGTGGAGTGGAACTGTGATGGCGCTAC
>Ga0131853_10012202_pt1 | contig 15736 bp, 11 predicted proteins | sample TergutLab28metaG_FD_92764 | JGI IMG/M metagenome (GOLD analysis project Ga0131853, IMG submission 92764) | Labiotermes labralis P1 segment gut microbial communities from Petit-Saut dam, French Guiana - Lab288 P1 (version 2) (version 2) | ecosystem: Host-associated > Arthropoda: Insects >...
AAAAAAAAAAAAAAAAAAAATAGTTTGGGGGGGGGGGGGGGGGTGACAATGTGAATAGAAGAGAAATATGTACAGGATTTTGGTACAAAAACCTGAAGAGACCAGCAGAAGAACTAGGCACAGATGGGAGAGTATTAAAATGGATTTTAAGAATACTATGGTATGTCATGAAGTGGAGTCATCTGGCTCAAAACAGAGACCAGTGGGGTGCTCTTCTGAACATGGTAAAAACCCTTCAGCTGCATAAGGTTTGGACAAATTATCTAACAGAAATTATTAGCTATTCAAAAACGACCGTGCTCCATAGCATTAGAGTATCTTGGAAGCACAGCATGATCCTTGCAGATGTTGGTAACCACTGAAATACCTTCCCAATCATCAGAAAAGAAAGCAGAATCTTAATGCTTACTCTCTTTGAAATCAGTAATGCAACCAGTAATGTACTTCAGAGGGCTTTGGGAAATCCACAACGTTTCATTATACAGATTCAAGAACTACTTGAAAAACCACTAACATTAACCTGGCAGATCTTTGCCACATTCCTTGTCCTAATGGGAGTGGACTGGATCCTGCATAGCACCCTTTAACGTGTGTAAGCTTTAATTTATTTCCCTATATTGAAAGAACAGCTAACAAAAATTTTAAACTAATGTTACCAATTAATAAATTACACCTGTAGGCAATGTCCAGGAGTATAAAATTCTAGAATTAGAAAGTACACTATCTGAGTAAAACCCCAAAATTTTAAATGAGCACTATGTTTGTAATTGGAATGCAACCAAAATATTCAAGCAGGTATATTTATAACTCATTAGAAATTTCATATTCGTAACTGTCATGGTCCATTAATAAAAGCCATGAAAACGATGGCTGAATATTAATTCAATGCCATTATTGTGTGAGTTTTATTCCACATGACAAAAAAGTGTGCACTGTATAAAAACCTTTACAATAAATCATTTTGGGACACAACATTAAGTGATGACAGTGAAGTCTGCATACCAAGGCACTGGATTTGTTGATGGAAGGGAAGTAACAGTACAGCATTCAGTTATCCTTCAATGACATGACAATAACATCAAAGTCTTATAAAAATCCTTTAATTGCATAAGTAAAGGTTCTTGGAGGCAGTGAAAGTGGCGGGAAAACACACACACACACACACACACACACACACACATATGCATATGTAATCACACATACACACGTGCACGTGGATCCACATGTACAGACATGGACACAACACCACAACTCAAAGGAAATTAAACCAGAAACAACTGGCAGTACTTAAAAAACTGTTACTCCTGAGTTTCAAAAAATTTTACAAAACACAACACACCAAATGTCACCAGAGCCTCAGCACAGCTTATATCAGCCAGATGCCATCCAAATAGGTAATTTCAAACTGTTTTCAACCTCCGTATTCCATTCAAATTTGAACACTTTTCTCGCAAATGAAGCATGTCAACATAGCATATTCTGTTTGTCTGCCTACAGTCCCCAATCAGACCAATGCTCAGATGCCAACTTTCTACTGTATGTAATTCAAGCAATATACATTAAACACAAAGCATCAGCATTCCAACTATCTGCCTTATCCAGCAAGTGGAATAAGACGTTACAGAAATTAATTACATTCATTTCCAGGGCCCCATAACATGTGGCATATATACCAAAGAGACAAATTTCTGCCTTATGTAGCTAGAGTACAATTTCTCACAAACACAAGCAACTCTCAACAGCTACTGTGATAAAAACATGAAGTGATAAACATGACTGTGTAGGGGTTATATTCCTGCTTTGTACTGACGAGGCCCTTCCAAGAACCTCAACCCCGAAATTGTGATCTTCCGCAGTACCTACACGAAAATACTATGATGATCTCTCTAACAAGCCATCATCACTTCCTTCCATTCCCTCAAATTCATAACAATCCTATCATTTAATGTCACACAGTCTTTAAGTGCACCAAAAAATTGCAGTATTAATAAGTGATATTGCTTGCACAATTTAAATGCAACTTCCTGTATCAGATCAACACACACCACCCTAATTCACAGATCTCACTGTACACCAATAGTTCTGAAGCAAAATTTTGTAGTGGTTACATTCAAGTTTAATTCTGACAATGATTCAGACACACCATAAATTTTAACTAAACCGTACTTTGATTTTTAATTGTATGAACTACAAGAAAATTCAGCAGTCTAAAGAGTGTTGGCCTCACATGCCAATGTATAGAACCCTCGGTTTTGAATAACAATTTGATTTTACAATACCAAAATACAAATACATTGTTCCAATTACTGTACATGTAAAATAACATGTGAATATAGAAACTGCACTGCAGCACACAGAATGAGATTCCAAAACTTGAAGGAATTTTATAATGTTTCTGAACTGAAAACTAGATGGTTTCTATAGTTGCAGATCAAAATGCAAAACACAATTGCCTAAAACTCCCAAGACAGCCCCACACCAACAATTCCAAATTTTTTTACATAGCAGAGAATTATGTCCTGTACTGTTAATAAATTCAATGCATCACAATTTTTTGTGGTTGAACAACACTATTTATATCTCAGGTTTCATAGCACTGAAGGTAGGATATCAATGGACAATGAAATGGAAAGTGTTTGAAAAAAAATAAATATATTTTATGTTTTGGAATTAACTTCATTTACAGTTGCTCTCTCTCCCTCTTAGAACCCTATGCCTTCAAACCAAGAGAAGGGCAGTGTGTAGCATATGATCTCTCAGAGTCCCTGTATTGTTGATTTACATAAATGAGAGATGGTGGCATGCTACTATATTGGGTCCCTCAACTCCAGTTCAAAAGCCTGGTTCTTACCCTGCAGTTGTGTGAAGTCTGATGTTCCAGAACTAGCACAGAGTACTGGCAGGCTGAACCCACTGCATGACAGTAGTGAAATCGGCATTTTACTGCATTAACTGCAGTACACTGAACTACATGGCAAAATGGAATAACCACAAGTGATGCACAGTCTGCTGTTATGCAAAACAATATGAGAGAAAACTGATGCAAGCTGTCAGATAAAATAACATCCTATTACCTTAAAACTTTCCCACTGCACTACACATAAGTTGCTGGAGTCAACTCAGCCCTAACAGAAACGAGTACCAGGGGTATCTCCTAGGAGGCAAAGGCAGCCGGTGCATAGGACTGACAGCCTTGCCACTTGCATGTGCCGACTGTCTGGCAGTTCTGGCAGCCTCAACCTTCTGTGGCCCTAAAGGCCTGTAGAGGGATAGCTTACTTTTTATTACCAACCAATCAGACACAATGATTTCTTTTCCATTCCTTAACCTATTCCAAATTCATGATAATTTCCCTATCACATGTGAAGTTAGTCCCTGCCACAAGCAAGTTCATTTAAGTCATAACACTTGTGGCCTGCAACTGGGAAGTGCTCAGCTGGAATCTCAGTCATGATACAAATATTCCACTGAGTGTTTTGTGGCTTTCCTCAATCCTTCCAGGTAAACTCTATGATAGCATCATTTCCAATTCATTGCTTATTACCACTGAATAATTAAAATGCCATACAGTATGAGGCCCTCTCACAGAACCATAAATAATTCATATATAAATAAATAAAAAATATAAATTCCATGATCACTTTATCAGTCAAGAAGACTGAAGAATTATATAGAAATACCCAAACACAAATATATTCAATCAACAACAAACTGTAGCTGGAATGTGGAATACATGTCTACATCTGAAAATAAGCTGTGTCAAGGCACAGGTAACATTAGTTCTGGCAGGTTATGCTATCTCCACTAACACCATCACCACAACCACCACCACCAGCACCATGACCATACCAGAAGATATGTTTTACTCCTCAACAAATCACAAAACAAACATTAGCAAGCAATACCTACCAAATCTGTTGTCCCCATCGAATTGTAAACCTATGTAGTGATGAGTCACATCCAAAGGAAAAGAAAAAATACCGCCATGAGACTTGGAATATCAAACTGCCAATGGATCTCCACATTACATACCTACTGTACTGTGTGTGTGTGTGTGTGTGTGTGTTTTATGTGTGTGTGCGTGCGTGCATGCGTGTGTGTGCATGCGCGCACCCAACTTCAAGGAGTATGAGATACAAACTTCTACAGAAGTATTAACTGTTTCATTAGTCAGAACTGTTTGGAAACTATGAAAAGTACTAAGTAATCAGAAAACATTCAGGCTTATGATACTGATGCAACACCTTCAATTGTCTGAAAACACGGACAGGCAGTTAGTACCTGTACTTCTGAATTTAGCACCTATAGGTAGTATGATGGAGTAATTACAAACACAGTTTAGACTGAACATACTTAATTAAATCTATGGAATATGCCAAGCAGAAAGCAACAACATAATGGGTTCTTATTTACTTTCATGCCCGTAACTCCCCAACAGTATAACTTCCAGCACATTTCTATTTTTTATGGTAGAAATAAGGTCACATAGGAAGTCAGTAGCATACAATTCCCATACTGTGCCATATGTCAAATATTTTGGTGTCATTAAGACAGTCATTATGGTGAGTTGTGATTAATGGCATTACAAATTTTGCAAGCTCTTTACAACTACTGTCAGCAAACAGTACCCTAGGTGCATGAGGCACCATACCTGATGCCTTGTCTTCCAAGACACTGTGAACAATGTACAGTCCCATCTGTCAAATATACCACACATTCCATAAAAAACTCTATCTCTTCAATAATTCACACCTTCACACACTTTCCAATGAGCAAAAAAAGAAAAAAAAAAATCTCTTGCTTGTACTCAGTTCAAGAACTGTGGAAATGGGTATTCCAGATCTCACTACACCTACTTTCAAGATGAATTATTTGCAATACCTCATTGGTGTTACATTCATTTACTGCAATAACATATTTCTTGGTGCAATTTAAAATAACAGTACAGATATTACTAACTCATTCAGTTGGTGGCAACCAGTACAGGTGCACACACATGCATATGTGCACGCACGCACTTGTGTGTGTGTGTGTACATGACACACCTCAACAGGTTCTGAAAGATTTTTCTCATAACTGTAACAGAAGTAAACCATTTCTGAAAAAAATGTTAACTTACATTTCGGCCTCACATATGTCTATAAAGTAGGAGCTATATGGTACAAGTATGAACCAAATATAATCTGCCTAACAACTTTCAGTGTGGGTGCCCAACATCAAATATAAATTAAATATAACTATCAGTTTCAATGGGGAAGCATGTGACAATGACCAAGACACATAAAACATTCAAGGCATGGCTGTCTTCACCTATCTTTATTTCCAGTACCAGCTCAGTCAAATGACTGTGCACTATGAAACCCAAAGATTCAGTAGTGGCCAAAAGAACCCACCACTGGATGTCATCTTGTTGTCAAGCCGGTTCAATGTACACCCCATATCCCATCTCAAAAGGTCTTGATCTGGTGGGTATAAACATAACTTCTTAATATTTCCCTGCAGCTGAATGTAATAATGTAATGAAGTCACCACAGTAAGTCACATCAGTATGGAATTCATGCCGGAGACTGTCCCTGCCTCCATCACCAGGGACCAATAAGATGGATACCACTATATTCAGAGCACAGTGGTCTCTTGTACAGTGATCATGGCATGTCACACAAAACCAGGATATGCAAACTTCTTACAGGAAAAATAGGGTTACCTGAAAGCAGTTGCTTATGAACAACTCCCCACCAAACCCCGTAACCTGAAAGATACACACTTTTGTTCATCAAACCTCCACACAGTGGTTGGAGTTGCTGATTCTGCCAGCTACCACAGTTATTAACTGCCCGTGCTTATCCTTGGAGAATTGGCCAATTTTTTCCAATTTATTTTTTTTAAATACATACAGTCAAAAATGTGCTGGGCAAAACAGTAATAGGTGAATGGTTACAGTATTCCTACATATTGTTGGCTCACCTTCCTGTGGAGCAAATAATTAGATGAACAGTGAGTGAAATCAGGCAGTCAACCACCCTACTTGTGAACACAACCCATTTCAATGAGATGGGACCAAAAAAAAAACCCATTAAGTTCCATACAAGCAAGAGATCATACTGGCTAACATACTAAACTTTAATCAACACTGACTGTGGCCTTTGCAAGGACAAGTGATTGACAATGCCCACCGCTCTGCCCCTGGCAAGAACACCAGACTCTGGCAGCTGACCCTATGTACACATACAATGAAGCAGGTGCACTCAACTTGACAGTCCATGATGACAGAGACTGTCTCCAAAATGGAGATTCATTCAACAATAATGTGGCTCATCACTCAAGATAACTTCACTGCATAACAAGTTATTAATTGAGCGATTACATGTCAGAACTATGAAAAATATGGTGAATATAAACACAACACAAGAACTTTACAAAGCATTCACTCTGCTGGGGTGACACAGCCAGGAACAAAATGTGCCAAGATGACTTAATGATTAAAATAAAATGTAAGAAAAAGATATGACTTTGAGATACCATCATAAAATTTATAAGAAATGGAGCAACAATAATATACTTCATCAGGATAGCCTGTCTCTGGTTAGTATTTCCTTAGCCCATTCTACCCACCTCTCATCTGTTTCCCTGATATCTACCTCAATGTTACCCTCCCACCTCCTCACTCTTTCTAGGACTCTCTTCCATCTCAATTCTGTATATATTTCATGCTCCCCGCCTGAGATATATGTCCAGTTCCTGATGGCCTCTTAGATTTCATTATGTTAGTACTAGGTGAGCTGTATTAATCACAACTTCTTCTTGTTATGAACAGTGAAACCGACATCAGACACTTATCAAGAATTCAACAAAATTAACCTTTCGAGTGGGAAGAATGTCTTACACAGTTGAGCCTGAAAAAACTATTTTGTAACACAGTAGTGAAACTGACATTTAGTTTACCAGAATATTATACCATACAAATTCTACATTAGAAGATTTTCACCATCAAACTGCACTTTAAATCTTACCTTCTTTCATGATTCTGACACATTTTTTTAATTCAGGGCAATGTATCTTTGTACAAGCTCATCTAGTAAATGAAGAGCCCTTTTCTGCCACAACTATTCCATAAATATACCAGTTTTACCATACTATTATTTTGTTGTTGTCACCTCCGTCCAGGTCAGCTGCTCACTTACAGACTTAGTAATCACTCTCACATTTTAAGATAACAGAAATTACAGAATCTGTAAGCAGGACATATTTTATGTACCAGTCACCCTGTCTATAATATCCAGTTTTTTTTAAAATGACAGGAGCTTACATTTTACGAGGCTTATTCAGAAAGTAAGTACCGTTTCGCTGTAAAAAAAAAATCGAGTAAGGTTTCGTATAAAATTATATTGTTATCAGATTCTACATTCTTCAAACTATTTTTCCACATATTTGCTGCCATTATTGAGGCACTTATCATACTGGGGCACAAGTTTTGGTATACTCTCCTCACAGAATGCGGCTGCCTGCGATGTTAGCCAATTCTGCACTGCATCTTTCAAGTCATCGTTGTTGTCGTCAAATGCCGCCCAGAAAATTCTTTAGGTGTGGGAAGAGGTGATAATCACTTGGCACCAAATCAGGGCTGTACAGGGGAGGGGGGGGGGGTTCTGTTTGTTCCCACTTAAATGAGGTAATGAGGTCTTGAGTCTGAGCAGCAGAATGTGGCCGAGCATTATCGTGAAGCAAAAGAATGGTGGCACTCAGCATTCCACGCCTTTTGTTTTAAATTGCACACCTCAGCTTCTTCAGCATTTCACAATAAACAGCAGAGTTTATTGTTGTGCCTTGGGGCAAAAATTTTACCAAGAGAACACCTTGTCTGTCCCAGAATACGGTGCACATGATCTTCCTTGTTGAAAAAAATCTGCTTGAACTTTTTTCTTTTCGGCGAGCCAGTACGCTTCCAGTGCAAGGACTGCTGTTTTGATTCAGGTGTGATATGGGACACCCATATCTCGTCTCCTGTCACAATATGGCTCAACATGCCATCTCCCTCCTTGTGACAGCGCATCAGTAACGTCAAAGCACATGCAACACGCTGTTTTTTGTGCTCCTCTGTGAGCGTCTTGGGCACCCATCATGCACACACTTTCTGATAACCCAAATGACTACTGAAAATGTCATAGAGTAGAGTCCTTGAAATCTGAGGAAAGTGCAGGGACAGATCAGAAATTGTGAAACGTCTGTCGTCACACACTCTTTTGTTGACCTTACGCACCAAATCATCATTCACCAAAGATGGACGCCCACTTCGCGTCTCATTGTGCACGTTCTCTTGTCCTTCATTGAACCTCCGAACCCATTTCCTAACCATGCCATCACTCATCGCAATGTCACCATACACTTGACAGATCTGGTGATGAATCTCACTTGGTAGCACATTCCTAGCGTTCAAAAAACGAATTACAGACCGTATTTCACAGTCGGCTGCCCCTTCAATTGTCTTAAACATGTTTAACGCACAGGAACAAACATAAACGTAACATGAATTTCACGAAATGGCGTCTGTGGCTTCTCAATTGACAGAGGAAGTCACTACACATGTGCAAAGTGACAGTCTTGAGGATGCACAAGCAATATGAACAGGCGGTACTTACTTTCCAAATAATCTATGTATGTTGACTTTTGATGCAGCAGCCATATTAATCAGTACTCAATAATTAATGGCTATAGACATTTAAAACTGTCCATGCAATATGCAATCTGAAGTAAATACAAACTGCATATAGATTTTGCACAGAAAATAATTCAAATTATTTAAATTAGGGTGAAATATTTACAGTCGGAATGTGCTCCATTATACCCATATTTCTTCAGGTTATAGATTATACACACATCATGATGATGTGTCCAGCTGTGTAAAATGCACGTGACAATAGATCATTGGATGGCAATGCAGTTACAATGTGACTTCCTTTCTTGCCACACACTTCCACAGATTAATGTTCGGTTGAGCATTTGTACCTATGATAAAAAAGGTAGGGTTGAGATGAACAGCCCCCAGCACCCACTGAATAGGGGAGTGGATAGGCCCATTTGATCTGTGGTGGAAACTACCATGAAGATAAACCTGTATGAACTAAGGCCATTATTTTGTTGCATGTAGGCAAAAGACTGAACAAAACAAAAGGGAAAACTGTTAAGGTTTGGATGCAAAAGAACATATTGAAAGGCTGAAAATTTCATTGCATCACATACTTCTCATGCTTCCAAGCAGGAAATCCTTTAACGAAGGAAATATATTAAGAGGGCCATGCATATGTTAACCGCATGGGAAAATTTTAGTATTAGTTTATCCTAACATCACAGACAGGAAAACCTTGTAAGTGGGGTCTGCCTCAGTGGGTTTTGCTACACTACCTAACTTTTCTAAACATATCCAAAGCACTTTGTTAAAGATACAAGGTTTCTCTACCATGCAAAATGGTGTAACAGTTTATTGTTTCACAGATGTTGATGTTTGGTGTTTTGGATAGATGGCAAGTTTTTTACCTTACATTATTTATGAAGTTTCTCACTCTTCTTTGGCTACCCTGAGGATGGAGGCAGCAAGTTCCTTTGAAACATCCGTAACTGTTCCCCATCTACATAGCACCATAGCCCAAAAGACCCGAGTCTTCATGAGCGTTGCTGTCAGAACCTCAAATCTTGCAAGCACATCCCACATTTATTCCAGTCCTACTTTCTCTACGAAACTCAGTGATGTTTGTTTTCCCCAGATGCTTGCAGTCTTACATACTTCTAACTAGTGAATACAAGTTTACACTAGGACACTGCTATGCAGGTGCAAAAAGTTTGACAGGCTTGTCCATCTCATTACAGGTCAGTATACACAACAACTTTCCTGATACAACACACAAGTTGTGCTGAACCCTGGCATCAGAGAAAAACTGTGATCAAGTTAAAATATTACAGATATTTCTGTGTACACAGGGCAGAAACTTGTCTACACATGTTTATTTTTATATTATAGTCATACTCTATGAATTTTTTCAACTAACAGTAATGAACAGGCAAATTAACAGTAATAAGAACCATTGGTGTCACATAAAAACTTAACACAATTTTGATGGGGGTATACACCCAAAACAGTGTGCACCACTGTATTAAACTAGAAACTCTCAATACTCACACTTCTCACTCCTGCATATGGAAGCATCTCCACCTCCTCTTCCACTCCAACCCTGAAACAATCACTCACTCTCACAAAACTTCACAGTGAATTTTTAGACTGTGGCAGTCTGAAGTGAACTTCGGCATTATGGGCGAGCCTAATTTGACACCAGGACTGAGTCTTCCACTTGAGTGCGAACTCACAAGAAAATGTAACTGCACTGGAAATGCATAATTTAACACAGTGCATATGCACAGGGACCCTTCAGTTTTGTCCTTGATTGTGGCACATGTATCCAGAAGAACTCTCTTTTTACACATGTAGCACTCTTCTGCTTGTTAACTTCCTTCAACAAACATTTTACCTAAACTTAAATGCACACTTCCTTTCACTCAAGCACAGGCAACACGTTTGTAAGTATAAATCTTCTAGGCCAGTAGTTTACAAAAAGGGTGTCATGAAGAAGCCCATTGTAATTTCAGATGAAGAAGAAATTGTTGCATGTTGTAGCAGGTTTGTGGGTTATTTTATGATGTATCAATAACTCTGCCTAGATAGCATTAGCATTTCTATGAATTTCATAAATTGTCTGTTACATCAAAGTTGAGTGTACTTGCATCTAAACACGTCTTTCTTATCAGTGACCTACAGTAAGATTATTCGATGTCACAACTAAGCCTAGCCATTCATCCAAAGTTTATTATACCAGAATTGGTGGGAAGAGGTTAATGCCCAAACTATCTGTTGCTATGTTTATAGTGACCTTTCTGGCTTGTACTTACGGTATTTTGAACCATGTGAGAAGCTGCATTGTGGCTCCTCCCTGCACTATCACAGTCACAATGACAATCAGTGATGTAGTTGTTAACATTGCTTGCCTAGCATCTGACACAGTATTGCGAATAGCCAGAGCAAATGACATGGCACCACGTAAACCTGTGAAACAGAAGAATCAAACCAGCAGAACCCCAAAATTTTAGTCACTGTTATTACAAAGTGTTTGAAGTCCTTATGCACTTTTCAGTTTCATTAACTTATGACATACAAACTACAAGGCAAATGACAGTAATATTAAGCCATGAGCTCAAAAAACTAACCTGAATCCTCAAATTAAGTTTGCTGTTAAATGCAAATAAATTATATCCTAAAATAATGTTCCAGTTTTCAATGTATACTAAATATATCAGGGAAAGTACATGCTTATATAAACTGGCTTAAATATAAGGAATTGCCAATATTTCTTCCACCATATAGGGCCATATTGTATATACAAGTTCAAAATGTAGAACAATGCTACACACTCCACAACAAAACTTTACTGCACATCACAGACCAAAACTGTGGGCCCATGAGGTCTGCATCACAATACATTTCCATACAAATCCGATGGTTCTATACCAGGTTAAAGCTCTTGCTGCCAATGAACCAACTAAACAAATGAGGCAGTCTCTTAGTACTATGTTTAAGTGTTAAATTGCAGCAAAAGACAGTACAAAATTACTGTAAACATCTTATGCCTTATTTTTCTTCAGTCCTGACAAATACGTGGCAACACAATGATTGGGCCATTCCGAACATGTCATCCAACAGGAACACCATCAAAAAAGCTGTGACTGCTGTATCGTAAAGCAAATCCTACTACTAAAGTACAAACACTTTTCTTGTTTCATATTTTAATTAGCACTTACTAGCAGATGATTTTCCAAAGTAAAAAATGCACCAAAAATTTTTATTTTATCTCTTTTCTAACATAGGTGTGTGAAAATGATCAGTTATATTAAAAGTTAACAATAAATAATTATCTACAATTAGGCTAAAGGAATTATCACAATATAAATGTTTATGCACCTGGAGGCCAAATTTGGCATTCAGTATGTGCAGAACATTCTGCAGGAAATAAAAGCTTTCACTGAAATTCTAAGGGTGACTGGCAAGAGGTACGGTCACCATAAATGACATTAGATAATTTCATGTCTACAAAACACTTTGCAGAATACAACAAAATATATTTGTTCATTCCTGCTATAATCATTTATGCCAGAAAAGTATGGAAGAACCACAGGTTCCTCCATTTTTCATCCAAAAGAGGGCTTGTGCATAGCTTATGTCTGAATTATATTAACAAGCATGTGCATGGCATGTCAGAATTATATGAACAAGCATCTGCATGGCATGTCAGCACTATATGAACAAGCATGTGTTGGCTCATCAAAATTATTTAAATAAGCTTCAATATTACCCATAGTACTGGTCAGAACATTTCTTCTGAAGAACTCAATCATGCAAGTACAGTAACACACACAAAACAAATAACATATGTGGAAGGTCACTGAATTCTTCCTTTGTCCAATAACATTTACTCACATGCTTAACTTCAGATTTACCAATAGCCTACTTACTGCCAAACCCAAAATCAATTCCTTCACTTCTGTTCTTCATCACAACTCCAAATACACGTACGCACTTTGTGAATGCATTAATTCTAGTGTCAGAGTGAAAAAACATACTCTAACAAAATTCTAGCCATGTTCTGATTAAGAATGAGAGAATCAAACCAAAGACTATATGATGGTGCAGTGACTGGCATTCTTGCTTCACATTCAGGGAGTCTTGAGCTCAAAACTCAAGCCTTATCACTTAGAATCTTGACACTATCACGGTGTTCCTCAACAACCAAGAAAAATTATGGAATAATACTTCAATACAGAACATGGACTAGAAACTTCACTCTTCACAATTCACCCTTCAAAACTGTAATCAACAGAAAAGGCCAGCTGGGCTGAATTGGCTCAGAATAATGTCCACTGGTGGGCTTTTATTATGAGAGAAAGGAGCTTCTGGGTTCTTTAAAAGAGGGAAATTTCCTGACCAGCTCAATACCTACCCACCTTCACAGAAATACAATGTACTTGGTTAATTAAGCAGCTGTTAAATAATCATTAAATATATCAATAATCCAGTCAGTATAAAACACAGCAGAGTTATTCACATCACACACAAAATATTATAATTCACTAAGCAGATTCAAACCTTCTACGATATAACGTCACGTTGAATAGTGATTACTCATTAACTATTTACCAGTCAGCAAACCAATATACCACAGAAGACCCAAATCTTCCGAACAGCTGTGAGAACCCCAAATCTTGTACTTACTAACAAACTACCACCATAAGGCAGATGCTTTAATACCTAATAATTAATCAGCACACCTAAAATTCCCTAACCATTATGAAACCTGCCATGGATTCTATCCTTATTCCACACAATCTGTTCAGTCTCCAGACTGCACATTTTGTTTAGGTTTTCTGGGTAAAATTTAAAAATGACTTGTTATATGTTCTGCCATTTCCTTATCTGCCAACATATTCATCACCACAATATGTGGAGCAGAATAAAAACTGTTATGCAGGAATATATTCATATTCAATACATTCATTTATGTTCTGTGTTTCAAACATTTTAAAAAGAAAAGACACTGGCACAATACACTACTGCTTTAAAAAAACAGCAATGACAGTGACAAGTATTCATTTTGAGAATTCTACACAGCAAACCATACCTGCAAAGAACAGCATGTGTTGAAAGTTAAGTGGTATCTTAGGTTTTCGTCCTAAATTCAAAAGAAATGACAATGGATAAATGTTGACTGCACGTCCCAGCATAGCACAGAACTGTTAACTGTTAAGGAAACATTCAGCAAACAGTATTACAAACTATCACTGTGTCAGTTTTGTCAGCTACAAGGTGTATAACGGATCTGGAGCTTGCTATCCAATGCCAGAGCAAAAAGTTCACTCTCCAGAAATCTGTTTATATAACTTCTATCTAAAATTACATTTTTTTACACAAAATTCTTCTGTGCATGAACATTTCCCCCATTATAGTCTCCAAACTGACCTTTCCCATCATCATACACAAAAATATCTGCCCCCATCTTTTACAAATCAATCCACTTCTGAAAGCAGTACAGCTACTTATTAATACCATGCAAATGAAAAAAACAGATCATACAAAAATAACAATTTCCTAAAACCAAGATAACAGCACAATCACCTGTACAGATTTTTGTAAACCTGATTTAAAACAATACCAGTAGAATACACACTCAATATGCCCTTTCTGATGCATATCATGTAATACACTTTCACAGGACCAAACGGACTGCTAAGCAGTTCGTAAACTACTGTTGTATCATAATCTATAACCTGGTGATGTTTCCATTCCAAAATCTTTGCCATGTTTTGCAATGCAAGTACTTCTCTCTGTAAATTATCCTCTGAATCAGCTACTGGGGAATTAAATAATACATTAATGCCTCAATGAAAAGACAACAGGACGTAAATCTTGATGACAAACTATGGCAGGAAAACAGGTAAGCGAATCTGGTATATTTTAAATACTGAATAACACTACCAGAACACCGAATACAGTATGAGATGTGTACAGTAGTAACACACATAAAAGCATATGTAACATTTTCTTACACAGTGGCTCAAAACTAATAAAGTGAGTAACTAATAAGTGAATGCATAGAAGATTATGATTGTATCTGGATGGACTCAATGTTTGTGACTGGAAACCATCTGTCACAGCCAGCAGACAAAAAAATTTACCAAAGCAAGTATTCTGATGTGAATGAATTAAATAAGGACTCTTTTTAACCACGTGCTATAGTACAGGTGGTAGTAATGGCGGTAAGTGTAGCATTAATAATGGTGAACTAATGATGATAGCTCATAACAGACTCTGTTCAGAAGAGTGCACTTAGCACCTACTATTAATGTACTTTTAGTAGCAGTATGTTCCTTCTAAGATTCACTGGTTATGTTCCAATATAAATCATTCAGTTATGGTACTTAATAACTGTAACCAAGCTGAACATAAACTGTTGAACTATGTAAAATGTGTTAAAAAGAAAGGAGAGTGGAAGACAATGGAATGAAAAAATATTGTGTTGTGGTTGGCATTTGTTTTTGTCAACTGGCGCAATGAAGACATCTTGGCCGTTTAACAGTCCTCCAAGAATAACCAAACCAATATATTTAACAACTGGATCAATGGGATTGATATCACACAGTACATTTAAGTACCCATCTGGCTTATGATAAGAAAATACTAAGAAACATGATCCACTCATCCTCAAGAATTATAATGAAAACTGTCCAAGATATAAAGAATGAGATGGCACAACACAGGTAAAAAATTATCATTTGTATCGAAAATGGTTCTTACCATAAACTTCTCTTTACCCCTTTTGTCTTCTGCAATGAATCAGCTGTAAAGTAAAATAAGAGAGATTGTTCTATGCCACTTTCATACTATATCATTTCATCACAACAAACAATGATTTCAAATAAAATCTGTGTATGACCATCACACCCCCATGCAAAAATGTATCATGTCACAATGACTCACTGAATTGAAACATGCTATGAGATAACCATACTGCTATGTTCCATGTTCTAAAAATTGAATGTCTGCATGCCCCCCCCCCCCCCCCCCCCCCCGCTTCTTGTTTGTGGGGGGGGGTTGAGGGAAACCCGCGCGGGGTTTGATGCGGTTCTCTTTTTGTTTTTTACA
>Ga0131853_10012204_pt1 | contig 15735 bp, 10 predicted proteins | sample TergutLab28metaG_FD_92764 | JGI IMG/M metagenome (GOLD analysis project Ga0131853, IMG submission 92764) | Labiotermes labralis P1 segment gut microbial communities from Petit-Saut dam, French Guiana - Lab288 P1 (version 2) (version 2) | ecosystem: Host-associated > Arthropoda: Insects >...
AAAAGTTTTGTTTTACAATAAGTTTATTTCATGCCTCTACATGTTTCGAGCACATGTGCTCATCATCAGGAGGTCAAAATTGCATTACACAGCCTCTGGTATAATCACACCTATACGTGTGATTATACCAGAGGCTGTGTAATGCAATTTTGACCTCCTGATGATGAGCACATGGTGCCCGAAACATGTAGAGGCATGAAATAAACTTATTGTAAAACAAAACTTTTGTGCATCAAGTTGGTTAATTACTAAGATAAATCTCACGAAGTGTGTCGGTATTGTCGGGTGTAGTTACGTTTCCCAGCTCAACCGTAGTACTGTATTGACTTCATACGCTCAATTTGTGTGTTGTGCCACTACTGCATTGAGTGACGGAACAGTAACATTAAGGCTCCAAAGGGTCACACTTACCGCCACTAAACACTTAAACGGGGGACACTAACACCACACTAAAGGCTAATTTCGGCAACCTTTGTCCAGACAACTGAAACACTAAGCACAGTCCCGTGGATACACTCGGCCGCGCAAAACAAACAAGATGAATTTACTAATCTTGGTAACAATTAGCCGTAACAATTTGTTCATACACAGTGACAGTGTTACACCATCTGGGTTCTAACATAAATATGCGCTAAAAATAGTCCGTGAGGGGAGACATAAGGCAACAGATACTCTGCAAAGTGAGGTGCTTAAGGACGCTCTCAACTGCTAAGATTTCATAGTATCGGTGACAGACGAGCACGAAGCAGCGGTGGAATAATGACGGAAGGGAAATACGGAAGTACTAGAAGACAAAACCTGTCCCAGGGACAATCTGACCACCGCAAGTACCACAAGGACTGGCAGAGTGAAACGTAAAGTTCACCCCAGAACAGGCCATGAAGGCCCAGAAGGAGGATAGAGGTATAGCTCTACGCTTTCTTTAACCTCGGAGCCAGATAGGGGTGGATGGGGGGTCAACACCACGTCCCGACCGCTTTACCCACGGAAAAATACCCGGTATTCATTGTATAGGAGGCTGGGTGGGCCCCATAGCCGGTCTGGACATGTGCGGAAAATCTCGCCCTCACCGGGATTCGATCCCATACACAAGACTGTAAATTACTGAGTGGTGGTGCCTAAAATCCGAAGCTTCCTGGGCTATGACGCTGCGTCGTTGGGATTGTAGCGCCCTCAGGCAGCCACTGCTGCACCCTGCAGACGAAGGCACGGTGATCCTTCGATACCACACAGAGTCACGTCCCAGACGTTTGAATATTAAAAAAAAGTAACAAAATTCAAGCTATATCCTGCCATAAAAGCCCATCGGGCTAGCAGAGGGATAGCTCTACACTTTCTTTAACCTCGGCGCTTGGTCGGGGTGGGTAACGCTATGCCCCGGCCGTTTTACCACAGGAAATGACCCGGCACCCATTGTATAAGGGGAGGAATGAACCTCGGGGCCTGTCTCGAGCCCACCGGAATTCGATCCCCGGACTGTGCAGCCCGTAGCCAGTCGCTATACCGACTGAGCTATCATGGCCCACGAATTTTCAATTACTGACTCTTTAAAATACATCTAAACAATGCCGAAAAATAAGTCACGTAACATACGCAATACAGTAAGGACAATGGCTTTGTGACTGCTCCACTGCTTCAATAATCCCACTTAGTTGACTCAGCTGCAAAGTCTGTCAATAAAGAGAAACTGCGTATGGTATTATCAAGCAGTAGGCAGAAAGTCAAAAAGCTCAGCTGTAATTGAGACACCTGCAAAGCCTGCCCTTCGATAGCATAAAGCAAAGATTAAGCCACGGAATACTCCAATACAAAAGGGTGGCAATTTTAGAAGTTATAAAGGCCATGCTAAGAACTCCGAGGTCTACAACTCCGTTTCAGCGGGTGGAGTCCAGCAAGTTCCCACTCCAGTTGGAGGTTATTTTCTAAAGACTTCGCCCCTCCCCTCACAAGCCCCTCAACAATAATACCTAACCTTAATCTCCCTCTTCTGAGAGCGAGACACGACACCTGGGTATGCGAAGTCATACAGCAACATAGAAAACAGCTCTTTCGTAAGCCGAACGACCCGACACCATTCCCTTAATGATTTTATTGACTGGCTTTCTAGTTGAGAAACTCGCCCTTACCCTCTGGTGGCCTAACATTTCTTGAAGTTGAACGTTGCCACATCACCTTTCAACAGGTTCCCCGTCAAGCGATGAAAACCAGCGTCAAACCAAACATAATCAAACACAAGCATTAAGTTCGAACACTACAAACCCTCAAATATTCCAACGGAAGCAAAAGATTAACCACAACGTAACACCAACACGCATCGAACCAGGTATGTGTAAGTTCATATACACGACATCAGAATATATTCAGGAAACATAATCAAAAAACGCACTACACACAAAGGAAACTCAATAACCATAAGACACCGCAGCGGCCAATATTTGCAGAAACACACTTTCTAAAACAACCATACACGTCACGACTAAACACTCGCCACTAAATAAGTACGCCAATGCAAAAACCTCTATCCTTACAGAGCAATACAACCCATGAAATAACTCAACAAATAAGTCTCAAGCTCCTGAGGATGGATGTATTAACATCCGAAACATGTTCAGCATTAAATAATGAAACAAAAAAGCAAGTGACATCAAGTTGGTCTCTCTTTATTCAACTATCAAGATGATGCAAGGCCCAATACACATAAGAAAAAAAAAGAAATCTTCTTTCAATGCTTGGCCCTGACGATAAAAGCGCTATATTCCTCCGAAACGTCGGGAAATAACCGCGAAACGACAAAACGTCACATCTTCAGGCGACTGAGTCTTCAGCAACACCGCAGTGAGAACACAAAACCTGGCGAAGAAATACGACTTCTTCATTTCAAGCCCACAAGTGTATGAAGGTAAAGAGTTAACACGATATTCTTATTAAAAAAACCAACTAGATGCACTAGTTTCTCAAATTGATTTTTGGAATAAAACTCTACACGTTTCGGACAGTTCCTCTGTCCATCATCAGGAATTTTTCACTGTACACACACAGCAGTGGTATATGTCATACAGCTTCGTCCTGATCCTGCTCGCAAGCTGTCAGCAAACCTGTATGACATACACCATTGCTGTGTGTACAGTGAAACACTCCTGATGATGGAGAGAGGAACTGTCCGAAACACGTAGAATTTTATTCCAAAAATGAATTTGAGAAATTAGTGCATCTAGTTGGTTTTATTATAAGAATATATCAAGATGCACGGTCCTCTGAACTTCAAAAGAGTTGCACGCACCTGTAATAACCCCTCCACATCTGCAATGATCACTTTAAGGTGTTTTATTGTGTACGGAAAATATAACACAAATGGCTACTGAAAAAACATAATTTTGTCATCCGCAGAGCTCAATGGTGAATGCATGTTAATCCGTATTTAATCTGATTTTCAAAGTGCATGTATCTCGAAAATCAAATTCTGAAACGACCTGCCATACCATGCACTACAAGTGTCGCAGTAGATGTAGCAACAAAACTACAAAACCACGTTAAATGGAGTCGGTCGCCTGCGGTGGTGTGCATTGTCTAACATTTTGGTTGGGTTCTTTAGAGCCACCAACTGAACCAGCAGCTAATCACCAAATCTGAGTCTTGGTGCCCACAAACGAACGGGACACTTTGGGTAAAACTGCATGCACCACATGCGGGGTGAATTGTTCCGCAAAAGTTATACCTGCAGATAACAAATAGCATCTACGAATTTTATGTTTTGTTGACCGTGCATCCCTGTATAATCTCTTTCAAATGAAGCCAAATGGGTGCACACTACTTCTTTGTATATTTATTTCAACTTCTCTACATGTTTCGCGCAGACAGCAACCCATACAGAGTGAATAATACCAGTATCGCATAGATACAGTTAAGTTCTCCTGATGATGGGCACATAGTTGCCCGAAACATGTAGAGAAGTTGAAATAAATATACTAAGAAGTAGTGTGCACCTAGTTGGCTTCATTTGAAAAACAAAATAACATCCACATTTACATCCTTTCACGACAGCGCGTACATTTGGCCGTTCCGGGTTAAGGTACCATGTAATTTAGCAACCAGCTATCGGAGCTTCGTTACAGCACGTTGCCTTCAATTCCTACTCTGAAGATGGAGACAGTGTGTTCCTACGAAGCGCCAGAATGCACAACGCCATAACCCAGACCAGCAGACCTCAACATCCTGTCGGTATTAAAAAGGGTTTAACAATTTCGGCAGGGAAAGTTTCAATACATTTCTCCATTCCCCTGCCGAAAGACCGTCCTGGTCCGGGTGCCTTTGAAGACTTCCCAGCTTCTTATATCGTGTGATTAGTCTCCATTGTGAATTTCATAACCATCGTAAGGAACGGTCTATTACAGGAACCTTATAGCAAAACAAAAAAAATAATTATCCATAACAAAAAAAAAGACAAACACTACCTTAAACAAATCACCCCACTGCACACCATGAATAAATGGGGAACTGATGACACAGCTCCAATCATCTTTACACTTCAGCGTTAAATGGTGGCAGCTGCATGCCTCATCCGTTTTACCCCCTCCCTCCTCCCCCCCCCCACGGGCCCAAGAGTAAATATCCATGTTTCACACTGAAGAGGAAGCTGGGCCAACCCCAGCGATGGCCTAAGGGGGAAGAAATCCCATGTACGTGGTGGGAATCGAACTGCGATTCCGCGGTTGTCCAACATGTAGTCTAGGCACTAGACCAACTGAGCTGCCCCGGGCCCATTTTAAACAAGTTAAAAATAAAATTTGAAGCCGTCCCTCCTTGTCTCGCTTGAGAGAGACGGCGTAAACACACGAGGGACAGCGTGCAGCCTGCTGATGTGTCCGCCACATTTCAGTTAGTGCACCGCTGATCGAGTTTCATGAAACGTGGCACGAGAACTGGCCAGTGGTGTACACCACAACACTGCTTTCTAACTGCCTGTAATAACGGCAAGGCGTACTCAAAAATTCATACGACCGGAGACATTTGTCGATCCGGAGACGATGTAAGGCAGTAGATCGTGTGAAAATACAGGACTTTGTTGAGTTTTTGATTTGGCAGAATATAAAACCACAGGATAGAGGCAGTACGATATTTTTCTTTACCTACAGTTTTGGCCGCGTAAAGTATTGAACCGCTTGATCTAAGTGCCTGAAATTTGACTCGGGGACACATCACCAGCACACCTTACACTATTAACTAACCCATCAACTAACCAACCAACCAACTCATGAAGCACAGTACTTCCTGAGAAGCTAACCGGTCCTGAGCTAGTAAAGAAATACCCCGCATTTTATGGAACCCGAAGGTTCATTACCGCATTCGCAACAGCCCGCCACCTGCCCCTATCCTGAGCCAGATCAAACCAGTCCATGCCTCCCCATCCCAACTCTCGAAGACACATTCACGATCCTTATTAAATATCGATAAGAAGTCAGCAAATAAAAAGTTATAATAGTCAATTTCGGTGACATATTGTACAGACTATATGTCCGAAAGTATTTTTCACAAAACCGAAATAATAATAATAATAATAATAATAAATAGAAATATAGCGCATGTGGAATGTCAAAGCAGAATCTAGGAAGTGTGTCATCCCTGTTGTGTGTGTGAAACTTGGAAAATTGTGTGTAGTCAAACACAACTGTGTCGCATGAGGTGTATTTAATGACTACATAATGGACAACTACATGTTTCGGCCTGTACTGGCCATTTTCAGGTTGTCTTATGGGAACTTAAGATCTTTCCAAGTGTCAAAGCAGAAGTTATACCAATAATAATAGGGGCAAACGGAACCATCTCGAAGTCAGAAAGTACCTGAGCAACAAACTGAGAAAGTACGAAATCAAAGAAATACAGAAAACAGCCAAACTGGGACACTGCACACACAAACTGCAGGAAGTGCTGATGTAAGAGTATAGAAAATTCGACGTGGAAAATAACATTACATGTGGCTCAAATCGTAAGTTTTAAAGCGACATAAAATATGTACTCCGTCTGACACAAATTTATTTTTGTTTTACTTTTTCATATCTGAATGGGATCCCATTCTATTGACGAATTATATTATATTCACCAACATTTTTAAGTTTTTATAAATATCTGCCCTGATGATGGCTTATAGTCAGGCCGAAACTAGTTGCCAACATTTGAAGTAATGAAATAAAAAGTTGCGTCACACGGAGTACATACTTTATTTCACTTTAATATTATACTTTAACACAACAGGATGTCCTCTACCAAGATTAAATTGTAAGTACAGACTAGCAGCAACAGTATATACCCTACAAATATGGCTTGTTCCAGGTACATAAAGGTAAATACCTTGCATAAAGATGATAAATAAATATATATATATATATATATATATATATATATATATATAAGTTTTCCCGTTACAGGCCGGGTGTGGCCCAGAGGGTAGGTAGAGGTATAGCTCTACTCTTCCATGACCGCGGCACAAGAAGGTGGTGAGTGGTCAGCAGCACGCCCCGGCCGCACTTTACCCCCGGGAAAGACACGGTACCCATTTTACAGGGGGGTGGGTGGGCCCCAGGGTCGGTCCGGACGGGCGAAAAATCTCGTCCCCACCGGGAATCGACGCCGGACCGTCCAGCGGGTAGTCAGTCGCTATAACGACTGAGCTATCCGGCCCACAATACATATATAATGACATATCTACGTAATATGAAAGTAGCCTTCGAGGTCCGGCAAAACTCCTTGCATGTAATTACGCCTGTATCGAAATCAGGACACTTGCAGAACATGTCTTCACGGGTATCTTTGTAACTTCCTTTCGAAGCATACGCATTGCCATCTGATTCTGTCTTATGACGCGCGACAGGTATACAAAACTGCACGCAAAGTACCTGCTACTATTTTCCGGTAACTACACCCAGAACATGGAAGGTCGCGGGTTCGATTCCCAATGGTGTCATTGGAATTTTTCATTGGCATAATCCTTCCCGCCGCACTATGACCCTGGGGTCGACTCAGCCTCTAACAGAAATGAGCACCGCGAATATATCCTGGGGGGTAAAGGTGGCCGGTGCGTAAGGCTGACAACCTTACCACCTTCATGTGCGGACGTTTCTTGAAATCTGGGAGCCTCAACCTCCTGGAACCTTCTTATAATAAAACCAACTAGATGCACCACTTTCTAAAATTTATTTTTGGAATAAAACTCTACATGTTTCGTGCAGTTCCTCTGTTCATCATCAGGAGTTTTTCACTGTACACACAGCAATCGTATATGACATACAGGTTTGCTGACAGCTTGCGAGCAGGATCAGGAATTTCCATCCTGATCCTGCTCGCAAGCTGTATGACATATACCATTGCTGTGTGTACAGTGAAAAAACTCCTGATGATATAGACAGAGGAACTGTCCAAAACATGTAGAGTTTTATTCCAAAAATAAATCTGAGAAATTAGTGCATCTAGTTGGTTTTATTATAACAATTTTTCACGATGCACAGTCACCTGAACGTCAACCTCCTGGAACCCTCAGGGCCTGTCCAGGCCTGTAATGGGACCGCTTTACCTTTACACACAGAATATGAAACATGTTGACAAAATTTCACATAACTCCACAATACAACATTTTACGGAAATCCTTTCAGCGCCTGGCGAGTTAAGACGGACGGACAGCCACAGCTTGGCTAAGGGCAGGAACAGCGCAAAGCCTCGCTGCAAAGGCCGTAAAAACTGCACTACAAAACTTACACATAAACTGGCATATTATGTACGTTATTCGTTCATTAGGAAAACTGATTATGAACGTGGCGTCACAGCGGCAACACTGCCTCAAACAAGGCAACATATTTTCAAAGGTCCTCCTACTTTTACAACACAACACAAAGGATGAAATTTTTCTTAGCAGTGTTAAGGAAGATAAACCTGCTAGCGGCATTACCAAAACACAAGAACTTTTTAACCCGATTGTATGTAGCTATCTCCACTTAGGATACCTGTCTCATTCTTCTTCATTCAAGTCTTATATCCTCTCAAACTTTTATAGAGCCATTTGGGACAAACATATATAAAATGCGACACCCATACGGCAGTAGAGGGCAGGCTACATGTAATAAAAAGCTGGTGTGATGAAGACTCCCAATGCAGGCACAGGGCCAACAAAAGATATTTTGTCTTATGAAGAATAACCCACAGGACATAGTTGCAAGTAGGCTAACTTCTGATGAAGTATTACAAGTTACAAATTCGAAGCAAATACTGTTTTTGCCTCATGTATAAATTATACGGCTGGTCAATGATCGCAAGCAACAAGAAAATGACAAGGATTACGTTAGGGTAGGACAGGCATGTGGCCAGCACACAGAAGATGAGAACTTAAAGAAATGATGCCACACGGAAGACCAGGGAGTAAATGGAATAATGAGGCTGATGTTGGAGAAACAGGTCAGGAGGGTGTGGAATGGGTTCGTCTGCAGCAGGACGGCGACAATTATCAGGACGTTGTGCACAAGATGACGAAGTTAATGGTTCCACAAAATGCCGGTAATTTCTTGACTGATTCAGGAATTATTAGCTTCTGAAGAGGAATTGCACCATGGAATTACTACAAAAACATTACTACTGCAAGCAAGCAACCACCCACTTGCTAGCCTCTAAGGTTCAACGTGGGCTGGGATAGCTCAGTCGATATAGCGACTCGCTGGGCTGTCCGGGAATCGAATCCCGGTGGGGGCGAGATTTTCCGCAACCGTCCAGATCGACCTCCAGCCTTCTATGCAATAGGTACTAGTTCTCTTTCCCCGGTATAAAGCGGCCGGGGCGTGACGTTTACCACCCACCCCATCTAGCACCGAGGTTGAAGGAAGAGTAGAGCTATACCTCTACTCCCCCTCTGGACCTTCGTGGCCTGTTCTGGGGCGAACTATACCTTTACCTTTACCTCGAAGTTTCAACATTACCGACACGAAAGCCAGATGTATCCACGGCACTTGCCAGTATATACTGCAAACCATAATGCCCTCCCACTCACTCCTGCTTTCGAAGTCACCTACGTCCTGCTAAACCTACGCACCAGGACCGCTTTTACATAACCCCGATCCGAGCTACACGAACAGCCCACTGTAACTGTCTTGATTACCAAAACACTAGTAGGTCAAGTTATGATTGATCATTTAATGACAATCAACAACAGATACTGAACAGATTAGACGAGTAGCTAAACACTGACAGCTGTTCATCGTTACTTCAGTACACTCCCTGTTATTATGGCAACCTTCACAACAAAAGTTACCATCGAACCCTACTGCAAGCCTACGCGATAAATTCCGCATGTTCACAACGTATCTCCCGAACATCCACACTCACACTTCAGTTTCCGAAGCGGTTGGGTCCAAACTTTGAATGCATTTTACAGAACACAGGAGGCAGAGTTGTACCGGTCCATGCCATGAAGGCACATTGGGGGAGTAAAAGCGTGGCTCAACTCATTCTTAATCTCGGCGCTTGATAGAGATGAGTGGTTAGCTTCAAGCTCCGGCCGCATTTCATGCCGGTAAAGGAACCCGACACCAACTGAATAAGAGAACAGGTGGGCCCCAAAAGCCGGTCCGGACATTTCGGAGGAGAGAAAAATCTCTTGCCGCTACCAGGATCCAAATTCCGATTAAAATCTCATGGTAAACACTTACCAAGTAAGTATGGACCACAAAGTATGACTTATTATTCCTCCTGTCCTTGCTGTTCTGCCCCATATCCATCTACAGGTGTCTATGGCGCTATAGGACAATGCGACCCTCGACCAGCGTTTATGAATCTTGTTTGTGGACATGTGACCAGGCTCCTTGGACAAGGGATCGGTCCACCGCAACTCCCACAAACGACGGCACAAACAGAAAACCAAAGAGAATTCATTCTTGCCCCAACTATCGATCCCAACATTCGACCGGATAAAGATAAGTGAAAGGTAAATTGATCCCGTTACAAGCCTCGGTGTGACCCAGAGAGTGGGTAGAGGTATAGCTCTACTATTCCATGACCGCGGCACTAGAAGGGGGTGAGTGGTCAGCAGTACGCCCCAGCCGCACTTTACCCTCGGGAAAGAACCGGTACCCATTGTACAGGAGGCTGGGTGGGCCCCAGGGCCGGTCTGGCCGGGCGGAAAATCTCGTCCCCACAGGGATTCGATCCCGGACCGTCCAGCCCGCAGTCAGTCGCTATATCGACTGAGCTACCCGGCCCACGGATATAGATAAGTACACATCCCAAACTCGCGAGGCCGTCTTCAGCGGTATGTCTTTGTAGACCGTATTGTTGGTATTGTATGCAAATCATAATGCCGCAACAACATCCACAGACTAACTACAGTTATGCTAGTCAAAACCTACACACAGTACGCACAAAACCATTTGGGGTTTTCAATAAGCAGCGACAGGTACAGTGACTGAGGCGTCCGTCCCACGGACACACAGCGTTTTCGATGTCAGAGGATAAAGAATTAGGACTCAACGTTGTCTTCAGCACGAATTATTCTTTCAGCTACAGCACCATGGACGCACTGTTGTCCTGTGGTACCGGATGTGAACAAGGAAATTGGCCTGAGCTTAGCAAAATGCTGTCTAAAACAGCTTCTTCCCTGCACACTGCTCGGAATATCTCGCCCATCCACAATCCAACGTGGCCTTTGCACCCAGCGACTTCCACACTTGCGGATGACTGAAGCAGAACTTCAAATGGAAACATATCTGATATAACAAGATGCAAGCGGTGTTCCGGTGGGTGCAGACACTGCGCCCCTATGTATTCTCCGCAGGAATCTAACAAGTGCTACATCCACACCCAACTAAATACAAATGCTAACACCTAGGGCTGATAATCCACCCACTGAGCAGACCACTCGAGACATCTGCAGGCCAATATGAACGAGCTGAAAGAATTGTTGATGTAGGCAGCCCTAAACTAACCAACCCACAACACTTCTCTTCAACCAAAATCTTCTCAGGATGTTCGCATTACAAGTCTAAAGCAGTGTTACTTTTCCGATGCTTGACCTGCACGTCACACGAGAAGCCATGTAACGAAACCAGTGACGTATTTCCGTAACCGACACCCCGCCCATGCCCTCGTGGGAAAACGCTACGTAAGACACACTTTTATTTCAGGGATGGTAAAACAAACACAAAAATCATTCGTTGTTGGCACGATGTGCCAAGGACTAGACGCTGATTAGACCAATGGTTCAAAATCTGTAAGCCGCGTACCCCCCGCGAAGAGGAAGGGACAGGGTAATTCCAAGGGCCATGAGAAGTCACTTAACTTCGAAAGAAGTCTCGCTTCTCCGGCCAGAGATTGGTTCTTCTGTCATCCTCCATTATTGTTACTCTGATGAACAAAATATGAACTCACAGACAGCGGGTGTGAGATTACGACAACAATGGTTAATAGGGGTTTTCTTCACCGAACCCGGTCGGTATAACGATCAGGCTATTGGTTGGACGAATCCGTGGTTCGAAAACCGTTAGGGACAAGAGACTTTCCTCTTCCACCGAAGTCCAAATCGGCTGTAAGGGCCACCCAGCCCCCTATTCAATGGGCACTGCCGTTCTTCCCCGCGGTAAATCGGCCGGAGCGTGGAGCTGACAACTCACATCCACTAAGAACCAAGGTTAAGAACGAGTGGCGACATACCTCTACTCTTCCCATATGCTTTCATGACGTTGACACGAACTTTATCTACACATTTAAGAAATAATATTATTACTATATGCGGAGTCCGCTGAAGAAGGTTCCTCATAATCCATTTTAAATTACACACATCAGTATAAAACTAGCAGTATTCGTACAGAAGCGGGGCAAGTTCGGTAAGCAGAGGCTGGGCTTTGGACCGGATGACCGCGTTTCGATTCCCAGCAGCAGATTCTTTTCTTCACCGCCACGCTCTGACAGCTGAAGCACCCATTCAACTCCCGACCGAATGCATCGCGGGGGATCTTTGCCGGAGAGTGATGATGACCTCTCCAATGCCCCTATCATTTAATTTATGCCACTCATTTTGGTACAGAGTTGCATTACCTGAAAATGGTCAAGTTGGCCGAAACATGTCGTACTATACACTATATCTCTTTAAAAAAAAAAAGACGACGTTTTACTACGATTGACGGTTTATTTCTTTACACTTTATATATTATCACAGCGGGACGTTTGGAATGAGGTTCATCTGCAGCTAAGTTACGCATGCGTGGTACTAAACGGCTATTCACACACAAATTTTCGTGCAGCAGTGTTTAGTTAATTACACGTTACTGTACAGTAACTACGACCAAACCTCGCAAATATAAACTATGGCGACACTTCTCACTGTTTCAGACCATTACGAACGCGAAATGATTCGAAATGTCAACAAATAAAGGCGTTCACTGCGCAGGGCGTTTGCGCACGTCACCACCAGCTTAACCAGCTCCGCGTGTGCACCACTGACACTGTACTCCCACTCTACAATATCTGTCAAATGCAGAATGCAATCAGAAGGCGATCGCTTCGGCCTGCCCTCTCCAACTTTTTCACAAACGCGCAGGCATTCCGCGACATACGTAATTACGGGTTACCGAGTTTCAAATAACACTTTAAAACCTGAAATAATGACATATTTACACGCGCGTCGAATTTTCCAATGAGGGAATGTGAGCGCAATGGTGGAAGACTACTGCTGGGCGATAACACAGACGGCGGTGCGGTCATGCTGCGGCCGATCAGGTTCCGGTGTGTTGGGAGTTCAATTTTCAACTGCACAGCATTACATGTATATATACAGTTGACCCTATATATATATATATATATATATATATATATATATACTGAGTTAAAACTAGGGGCCGGAATTTTCGGAGCATAACTATTTCGTGAGTCGGGAACCGTCCGCGTCTGTACAGTAATACTTTCTCATCCCATACTGTAACAAGTTAGTGGATATCAGAACATAAACCCAATGTCTCACTACTTGCATCTAACGCATATGTTAGACTACGTTGAATGGCCGGCAAATGATACTTAAAATCAGTAAACATTTTCATGTCAAAAAAAGGCTGAAGTACAGTACTGCACTAATGACTCAGCCGAATGAATTCCTGTCTAACGCAACTTACACACAAAAGCCTCTTTCCTATAATAAAACCAACTAGATGCACTAATTTCACAAATTTATTTTTGGAATAAAACTCTACATGTTTCGGACAGTTCCTCTGTCCATCATCAGGAGTTTTGCACTGTTCACACAGCAATGGTATATGTCATGCAGATCTGCTGTCAGCAAACTTGTGTGACATATACCCATTCCTGTGTGAACAGTGAAAAACTCCTGATGATGGACAGAGGAACTTTCCGAAACATGTAGAGTTTTATTCCAAAAATAAATTTGAGAAATTAGTGCATCTAGTTGCAAGCTGTCAGCAAACCTGTATGACATATACCATTGCTGTGTGTACAGTGAAAAACTGCTGATGATGGACAAAGGAACTTTCCGAAACATGTAGAGTTTTATTCCAAAAATAAATTTGAGAAATTAGTGCATCTAGTTGCAAGCTGTCAGTAAACTTGTATGACATATACCATTGCTGTGTGTACAGTGAAAAACTCCTGATGATGGACAGAGGAATTGTCCGAAACATGTAGAGTTTTATTCCAAAAATTAATTTGAGAAATTAGTGCATCTAGTTGGTTTTATTACAAGAATTTATCACGATGCACGGTCCCCTGAACACCAAACACAACAGCCTACCACGGTATTATTCCGTCTATTCAAAACATTGTGTAAATCCGCGAATTATCATGGGCTATTTCGTTAATTCCAGGTAATTCTAGCCAGAGTTTAATTCAGATTTATGCCTCTATACAAGTCTCTAATGTTGCAGTTATTTGCTTCAAGCTCTCTCACTCTGTCTTTCAGACAGTACGGTGCTTGGGCCTGAATGTCTACCACTGTCTCTCCTTACATTCAGCACATCCTTTTACATTTATTTGGATCGGGTTCCATAACCATTACAATTGTGCCTGCTTCTTCTGTTTCAATAAATCTGACACCTCCTTGTCATATCATCATTAATAATGCTGTTAATTCTTATAACCAAATCGACCGCAAGACTCGCTATTGAAGGCTGCGTATGAAGATGCCCATTCTTACTGTCCGTTCCCTTCCATCGATTAATCATCATGTCCCCGGTTTGCTAGTTGCGTCCCGCGGTTAGCGTTTCAGGTGTACCAGTTGTGTACCGGGCCACTGCGGACAAACCGAATGGCTCCAGTGTCGAATCGGGTCCAGGGTAGTTTGGTTCAACGACCGTCTGGTGCGGGTGGTATATTCCTTTCCCCTGCGGGCTGCCTTCGATGTCGTTGAGATGGGCAAAGTTTAGACGTCGAGTGGTGTCTCTCGCTGCGCTGCGGGTTCGCTTCCGGGTCTGTTCGGGAGGGGCAAAGGTTAGACGTTCGGTCCCGTCTCTCTTTGATACACAAGAAGCAGAGACCTTGCGACGCAAATGATACGCTACCTCAAATGCGGAACGCCACTCGCGTCTCTGTTATGTCAGACTGCACGTCTTCCATTGAGTACTTTCCGCCAGACAATTCTATACGTCTGTATGGCTCATATCTGAATAATTTAACGACGATCTTTTCGCAGCACAAGTTACGTACTGTACAATAGCGGGGCTGTTGTTAGCAATGAATGAAAACGGATACAGACAGAGATGGCGGTTTGGTTTAAATTAGTATCCCAGAATTAGCCACGGCGAATCTGTAATTAACTCCATGCAGTTGATTCCTTGAAGAGTTAGTGGGTTGGCCCCTCAACTGGTTAAGAGATCCCCCATTTTATGGAACATGAAGGCTCACTACTATCGCCTTTGGAACAACCCACAAATTGTCCCTATCCTCTGCCAGATCATTCCAGCCCGCATCTTTCCAACCGATATATTTTTGATTCACTTTAATATTATTCTCCCATCTACGCCTAGGTCTTCAAAGCGGTCTTCCTTCACGGGACGGAGCGACACAAGAATATGTATCTGCCATATAGCGGATACTACAGATTACACGGTTCTGTCAATTCATTTTTATTCTGGCTTGCAGGTCATGTGTCAAATGCTACAGACTTGCTACACGAGGCGTTGTCCAAGGGTGCACCACGTGCAGGTATGCACCACGTGCAGGTAAGTGTACGCCGTGCACCTTTCGTTCAGATGCACTGCTTTATCTGCAACATCCGAAACCCAAAGATACTGGGAGGCAAGAGGTCGAATGGGTCAATGACACTCTCTGCATAATCGCATTTGAATTAATGAATAAATAAATATAAATATATATATACATATATTACACTGCAATACCATTTGTGGATTCAAATACAGATACAAGCCGGTCCCAGTGGCCGCCCAGTCTAAGGCGTAGGTCTGCGGCCGCTCGACTGCTGAGACTGTGGGTTCGAATCCCACCGGGGGCATGGATGTTTGTTTTGTTTGTTGTGTGTTGCCAGGTAGAGGTCTCTGCGACGAGCTGATCACCCACGCAGAGGAGTCCAAAAGACTGTGGTGTGTCGTTGTAGTGATCTATTAGTATTATCTAGTATTGCTGTTTTTTTTTTTGTACTTTAGATGCCGGACTGCTGGCTAGAAGTCAGTATTCGGAAGGTCCTGCGACCGGCCACCTCGACACAGGTTTTTCTTGGTTTCCCTGTGTCTATAAGCAAATGCTGAG
>Ga0131853_10012205_pt1 | contig 15735 bp, 8 predicted proteins | sample TergutLab28metaG_FD_92764 | JGI IMG/M metagenome (GOLD analysis project Ga0131853, IMG submission 92764) | Labiotermes labralis P1 segment gut microbial communities from Petit-Saut dam, French Guiana - Lab288 P1 (version 2) (version 2) | ecosystem: Host-associated > Arthropoda: Insects >...
CCCCCGAGGCGTCCCAATCCCTAGATTAAATAGCATCGGAATTTGGGCGGCATATGACGTCATAGGGTGTGCGTTACTACCAAATATGGTCACAAGTCCCCCCCCCCCCAAAAAAAAAAAAAAAAAAAAAACAGGGAAGCCTCTGTCCAAAAGAAAAAAGAAAATATAAATTATTCATAGAATCTAGTGGGGGGTGTATTTTATTTTTTTTTTTTTTTTTTTTTTGGGGGGGGGGGGGGAAGAAACAGGAAGTTAGTGGAATGTGAATCTCACTACCCATAACTTTCACCTAGTAAGGACGTTAAGAATTTGTGAAGCTTAAGTCTTTTTAAACTCACAATCACCATTGCCACTGGCATGTTATTATTACTAACCATACAGGCAATGTAATTGTAACATAAGATTATGGCACTTTTGCATAACCATTACTGCCATGGAAATGCAACAGCGTGTATGCTGTGTATTGCTGACCTACATATGTCACTGTCAGCAAGGTAAAATATGGAAGGCACTGCCATCAAAGCACAACACCTTTGTATTACTGAGCCACATGTCAGCAATATAAAATTTTGGTGCTGCCATGGCAACACAAAAATAGGCTCCTTTGCAATTCTGTCAAGCTACAAAATATATTTTACTGATGTCAGCAATATAAACGTACTCAGGTCTTCACATAAAGTGCCAGGTTTTTTGGTCTGATTTTAATCAAATTTAGATTTTCTTGACAGATTTTCATAAAATTCTCCAGAATCAACTTTCATGAAAATCCAGTCAGTGGGAACCAAGTTGATGCATGTGGGCAGACAAAAATGACAAGCTATAGGTATTTCCCACAACTTACACAAATGTGCCCAAAACATATCTTTCATATCAGCAAGTGTAATGTATACGTGTGTGCACACACCACACACACACACACACACACAGTGATTGGAAAGTCGCACAACCTAAGTTTTGAAAAAATTTAAAAATCAAAGAATCTCTCCCTCTCTCACTCTCTCTCTCTCTCTCTCTCTCTATATATATATATATATATATATTAAAGACTTTCGTGGAGACTGCACTAAAGAATGTCTGAAGTTTCCCACACTCACATCATTTAAAATTGTAGGGTAACGAAAGAGTTTTTGATCACTCATACTAGCTCTTGATAAAAACACGATACTAAATGAAATAGTGCTGACTTATCTGGCACTTGAGACTTTGGTAAGACACTTGTAAAATCATCCTGGCATTTCACATAGGATTCCAACTGAAGATAATGTTCAACCATAAAAATACGCTACGCTCATGGAAAGACATGTTGACAGGTACACTGTTTTAAAGCCACTGCTGATATGGCCTCATGTCACGTGACCTGTGTTTGTGCTACACAACTTCCGCGAGTCATAACAACATTTAAATTGCTCATTCCATGCTTACTTGATAAAATATTCATGACCTAAACCAACAAAGTGCACAAACTTGTTCCTTACACATTTATAATATAATATCAGACTTAACCTACCTACATGTTTCAGTCTGAAATGGAGCATGATCAGGGAATCAAACTAAAGTAATGCAGCATAAAACCAAATCAGTCACCTTTTGTACACAGCTGACATAGTGTAAAAGAGTCAAATAGTTAAAATGTAGGCATTTCTTTGTATAGTTGTATAAATGTAATGGATCTTTATATGCAGTATCTTGGAAGCAGCCTACATACTTAACAAAAGTCAGCACAGTACTGTGCTGTCATATTTAATTCAACTTCATCTCATTAGCTGGTACTGAATATCAAACTTTGAGTTGCGCAACTTTCAGTCATGGTGTGTGTGTGTGTGTGTGTCAATAAGAGAGATGGTAAGTTGTTTCTTACACAAGTAACACTAAGTTGTTTCTAACACAAGTAACACACATCGTTATTTTGCCTGATAGACTGTCTATAAACACAGTTATATGAAACCAGACTCCACCTACTATCTGTGAAGAGAAGTTTGATGTGGTCATACTCATGACCTAGAAGATGAAGACAGTATGTTTCTCTGAACAGGCAGTAGATTTCTACCAGACTGCATGATGTCACATGATTAGTAACTGTTTTAGTGCACTGTCTTCAAATCGTGTGGCTTGGCTCAAATTTAGTTTTAATATTTCTGGTTTCAGACACCATTTACATAGGAAATATCAAAACTGCTGAGAGTTTACTGTCACTATAAAGGTGTACGATTGTAAAAATGTTACGGCAGAAACCAGCCCTAGTCACAAGCATATATTTGTTTTGAGTACATTAACTCTGACTTGTTTTATATTTCACAGGAGCTACATCAAGCCCCCAGCGCAGTTTGAAATTCAAAATTAAAAAGCCATGGACTGCCTGTCTGGGTGAAAACAAGAAAAGCTGGAAGGAGCAAGCAGCACGAGGTAGACGACACCCTTACAATTTCTTTATTAAATTACATCAAAGTTTATATTCCCTAAATAATGGAGGAACATAAAACGATTGGTTACATATTAAATGGCCACCGTTTGATTCCAGACAAAGGAGTTTAAAAAAATCTTTGTATTCATCACCATCTTCACAATGACTGACGTTCATGCAGCACCCTTCTTAATAAGTATAGGTCTCGCCCAAGGGAAAGGCAGATAAACTGACCACTATCCGCCATGTGCTCAGAACAAGAAACCACAGAACCTGTCATCCACAGTTAGTGCACACATTCATAGCAAATGCTCAGTGCATACGAGTAAACTTGACCAATACAAATTGTAATACAAATCTAATTAGATTGCCACTGATCAATGTACTGGGGAAAAAAACGGGAGCATAGAACATAGTGAAGGAAATAAAATTGTACAAGGAAAAGTGACTACAACACGTACTGAGGATGGACACAAATAGAACACCAAAACAAGCACTACAATATCAACCAAAAGGATGAAGGAAAATAGGATGACCAAGGAAGAGATGGAGGGACCAACTTCATCTTCAGGATTAAGGAACAGGAAACACACCTAACCCTTCATGAACATGATGATGATGATGATGATGATGATAGATTGCCACTGTTATGCACACTGCAGGTGTATGTAATACAATTGATCATTAAGTTTTCATTTTTTCAGGTTTTTAAATTTCAGTTCTTGATTTATTCTGTAAGTTACAGCTAATCATATAGTGTTAATATCCTATGGATTGTTACCATTAATAGTAATATGTATATATATTTAGGGGTTAAGTGGTTCAATCTGCACATCTTATTAACCAGATGGCACCATTAGTTCGAAGCAGTATCAAGTACAAATCATAATATTTCCAAAACTGCACAACAAACAAATTCTGTTACATGGATTACTTACTGTTTCGTAAAGCCTCCTACATGGTTTACATAAATTTAATGTGGCACAGAGCACAAAATATTTATAACCATTATTGTGTCACAGGTTTGCAACCATAATAACAACAGTGATACTCTATGCCAACTGCTTATGGTTGATACTACAGTCAAGCCGCCATATGTGCTTATGGTTGATATTACAGTCAAGCCGCCATATGTGCCACTGATTGTTCACCATAGTATGTAACAGTGTATTGACAGTGGTAGTAAATCATACTGCTTTGTAATAGGGAATTTCTGTTCACAGACTTACATGGGCATTAAGTGATGGTGGCACTATGTCAGGGTGTAAAAGTGTATGTCTTTCTTTCTCAAAACTTCAGTTTTCCTAGGCTCTTGCAGTCAGAAAGTTTTTGAGAACCCACCAGTAGTTATTTGAAAGCCTAGAGTTCCCACTGCTTGTGATGGAAGAGTCCGCCCAATTATCAAAAAACACTGGCCTTAACAACACACAAGGATAATATGTACATAACCTTATAAGTACACACTTTAATTTGGGCCTCATCTCTGAGTAATAAGGCCTGTTTTAATACAGACTGTGTGATTGCACAAATTTGCAAGATTGCATTATTTGTGATTCATACACTGTTGTGTACAAAGTGTTGAAGAGCAGTGCTAGTGGTAAAGAGGATGGTTTTTGTGTTGACTTGCAGATGCTGAACAAAGAGCCCAGCAGCAGCAGCAGCAAAGTGACGATGCTGTGACTACACAAGAATAGCAATCACCATCAGCGAGTTGAAGATTCACCTACACTAAGTAGTTGCAATAACACTTCTGCAACATGGCTATAAGACGTCCGATATGCACCCAGTTGTGTCCAGCAGAGGCAATTCTAAATATTCACGTACCAAAAGTATTCCATAGTTTCTTAGGCTGGTCTTATAGAAACTTGTGGAAAAGCAAGCAAACTGACTGCAGTGTCATTCACCAAGTTCCCAGCTTCTCGTGGTATCATGGTACGTCAGGAATATCAGTGGCGCTGGAAGTCAGATCTTTTATTTGCCTTAACACTGTAATGTCAAGTTGGACATGTCACTAGTTCAGTATCTTACAACCAACTTGCCAATCTGGTGGATACCAATGTACAAGAGCGTGTTCATTAATTAGGTCCAATATGTGCAGTGCTTTGCTCAGTGTGGATCATACAGGACAGAATTGATGACTTGGAAAATGCAAAGATGCATGACAGAAAAAAAAATACAAATATTTTTATTGCATAAAAGACACAAACTAATTGGTGGTGAAAGTGAGTTGTGTTGCAAAAGACATAGTTCCACTGATACAAGTTTAGCTAATGGGAAATACAGTACAGACATGTATAAGTTATCAGAATATTTTGTATCAGTAACAGCAACGTTAAACTTTATACTTCCAGCCTGTAAATACTTCCCATATTGCAAAATATTGAAAACAAACATTTGAATGTTTTCATTATGATTACAATTACTTTTCCTCATATAAATACAAGGATTAATATCAAGAAACTTGGGGAAAAATTAATTTTCAGATTATAATGGACAAAGAGTACAGTAATTTTGTGTACAGACACAATTTCTAACCAAAGAATCAAAATCCGTATTCTGCTGTACCTTACTATACAATAGTTCAGATAATAGCAAGTTGTGTGTGCTTGTCTGCATTACACTGTCATATTAAATGTACAAATGTATGCACATCAGTACTGACTTTCCCAGCAGTAATTTAATTTCCATGAATAACTAAACCTGCATTCATGCTCTGTATGTCAAAAGATACCTGAACTCCCTGGGATCCATAGTAATATAACACAGAAGAAGATCACCATCGTAAGTTTCACAACAATAGCTTTTGCACTGAGGTAAGTTAATATTTACTGCCTGCTGTATCTCTTTCAGATGGCATTGAAGTGTATTTGTAGTATGGCATTACTGTATATACACCAGTAAGAGTATTCATTTTGTGCTATTTCCCTTTTAAACATATTTTCTCAGTGCAGTATGCCTTTGGGGCTGCAGATTTAACACATGTATCTCACTTCAATACAGCCATATTGTCCCAGTAATTGTTCGTCCATAACAGTATCTTATCAGGTTTTACTGATGATACTACAACAAATTTTTATTTCTGCTATGCAGGGAATGAAGAGTGATCATTTTATGCCATTGATATTGTAGAATAGTTCATCCTCTGTCAGATGTAGGCCTATAGACAATATTAAGCCTTTTTTAATTTAGGGCTCATTATCTTCAAAAATCCAAATATTCTAATATTATCTAAGCTTAATACCCCAATGCCTTAAAGTGTGATAAAATTGGTAGCGTCTCTTTACTGCATATACTGTACATCCTCGGACAAATATAAATATTGCAGACTCCTGATGGACATAATTTTTGTAGATGTATTTTATGTCGTCATTACTAAAATTTAATATTGTGTGTCATACAGGTGCTGTAATAAACCTAGTTTAAGGCATAAATGATGAAAACTAACCCTCAACATAAAGAAATATCAAAATGGGAAGCCTTCAACTCCAACCATGTTTCAAGTAATGTAAAATCTGTGATTCTGCACTTGGTTTTAATGTCCTGAAATCAGTGCCATGAATTAAATCAAGTATTTACATAACAAAAGCTGGTAGTCTGTAGAAGTGGTATGCAGATTTCATAATCCTTATGAATTATCAGTAAACATCCTCCAAAGAGCCATTCCTCTAGACATTTTGTATGTGATAAATTTGAAGTAATGTATTTATCTAAAGTAGTAACACACTTGTAACTTTAACCCACAAACAGAGAAGACTTTGCCATATGCTCTGTAGAAATATGAAAACAAATTTATAATAATGTTTAAAATTTCAACATGCTTAGAACATATGTTAAAGAATAGACTGTATATGGTGCATTGACCATCTGGAATGACTAGAATTGTATCCAGACTGCTTAGCCTGCTAGAAACAAAATTCGTTCAGATACTGCATCTTATGTTAAATCCATGTCACATGGAATTTGCTGCATTGAGATTTATTATAAAAATACATCTGACACAAATCCATATTAACCTTCCCTCCATACAATTTGGTGAACCACACATTAAAAGAAATGGTTGTATTCAGTATAAAGAAATACCTGTATTCTTTCTGACAATTATTGTGATGATATTGTTTGATTGCATTGGCATTAAAATGGAGAACTCCTGTTTACAATTTGCATTTTTCTTCATTGTGATGCTGTATATTTCAGTGTGTGTAGGAGAGAATATTATGTTATATTTATTAGTACAAAATATTCCACATATTGAAACTTAAAACATCCATTGTTACCTTCTTCCTTGTTTAAATTCACATGGTGTAAGCTCATTTCTTGTGTTTATGGTTAACACATAAATTCACTTCATGTTAATATGGAGAAAGTGCATTAATTAATCACTGTAAGCTCCTTTAAGTTGTTTCCCAGAGTTTTCAGATTATTTTTGCAAATGTGTCACAGCTCTACTGTCTCTCTCATATATGTCAAGTGTGTGCTGCAATGTTCAGTTTCTCTAAAGTAACTTATGTCAGTACCTGACCATGAGGCTACACTCTTAAATTTGGTATTTGGTTTACTTCCACGAAACATTGCCTTCCTTTTTTTTAATTACCTGCACACTTAACACCATCACTAAATTATTGGATAGACAGTTTGACACTGCACAGGGACTGGAGAATTTTCCTTCACCACTTTCTTCAGAATGCATCTGATACTCACCCAACATCTTACACATGGTGACCACAGTTTTTACCCCAAGAGTACACAAGTTAGACCTCCAAGAGTACAGAAGTTAGACCATTTGCCTTATCCTGTTTCTGCATTCAGAATTTGCAAAGTTTAACTCCATATTCCGCACTTACATATTCTCTAGGTATTATTAAGTATGTTGTGTTGTACCATTTAAGGTTACAGTTTGGAGGAGCATTCTGCACATGCCCATTCCAGCCTGTGCACACTGTAACTGTTGGTGATGAAAAATTTTGGTTTCACGATGCAGTGGCAGACCTTTCAAAATGTTCAGAAAAGTTCATATTCAATTTATCATTTTTTAAAAAGACATCTTGAGTGTGAATTTTAGATTCAAAGTGTTTTGTTGATGTGTGAAACTGCTACTCCATTCTCATTTTACCTACTGACAGATGGGTTTTCAATAAATTTCTGCCCAAATCTGGATGTTTATTTTTACCAGTTTGAATACATAGATGTTAGGTGGTATTATCAAGTTCAGTCAACAACAGCAACTACTACTACTACTAATATTATGACTACTGCTACTACTACTACTACTACTACTGTTACTACTACCACCACCACCACCACCACTACTACTACTACTACTACTACTACTACTACCACCACCACAGCATCAGCAACAACAGCAACAGAAATCCACTAGAATGTGAGTACTGAGAAAACAGTTGATGGTGTCAGATTGCAGTGGTGTTTGTATACCTTGTGTTGACTTGATTGTTTTACAACTGCAGTAGTATGGTATTCTTAGTCCTAAAATTATTTTGTATAAAGCTGTACTCATTACATCTTTAAGCTACAACTGCATGGAAAACCACAATTTCATCCCAAAGGTTTTTAAAGTTTTAATAAATCAGTGTTAAATAAATAAATTTGGAAATAATTTAATATCATTTAAAATCATACATATTAGTGAAGATTATTTTTGCTGCAAATATTTATCATACAACAATTAAAAAGGGCAGAAGATTGTATTATTAAGTTATAATAGAGTTATACTTTTAATGTTTAAAAACCTGAGAGTTTCATGCCACCGCAGGTAATTCATTACTGAAATATATCACTTCACTGTTTACAGTTTCAGTCCCATATTCTTCCAGGTCCCATTCTCCATTTTCAGATCAGCTTTCATTGCACTTAGATAACATATGTAGAACAACCAGTACTCTGTCGACCATGCTTGGATGACCTCTGATTTGTGGGTATGTTTCTCCCTTTGAGAGTGCTTTGTCAGCTGTACCGATAATACAGCATAAGAGAATGCAAAATATACACCAGCATCTGCCTCAAGAAACTAAGAAAACTTACTTAAAGATCCATTTTCCAGGCCAAGATTTAAAACAGAAAAATCTTGAAAGCACAACATCTGTTACAATAACTATACCACAAAATACTTCTCAAGATTTCTGCCATGGAAACATGAAAATTTGTACATGGTGGAAATTCTGAACAAGTGCCCTTCAAGATTAATAGAATTTGGTGGCTAATTTATTCTGACTGGTATTTCACTGGGCATATTCTCGAAGACATTAAACACCATCCAAGCAAGTCAAAAGAAAAATGCCAAACTGATGCTGTGTTATTAAAATGAAATTTTTATAGTCTTGTGAGTGGTGCTGGAAAAAAAAAAAGTTTATGAGTCTTTGTTCATATACAATGGTCCTGTTAGCCATTAGATATTTTATATCATAGATGTCACTGGTATTTTTAGGCACTTTTGCAGAATTGCAAAAAGCAACTATTAGCTTTGTCATGTCTGTCCATCTGTCAATCCATATGTAACAAGTCGGTTCACACTTGGCAGATTTTCATGAGATTTAATATTTGAGTACTATATGAAAATCTGTCACAAAAATTCAAGTTTCATTAAAATCTGACAAGAATAACATGTACTTCATATGAAGACCAATATACACTTTTTATCTTATCTCACTCAGTTCTTCTCAGAATGAAACATCTTTCAGACAAAACTTTCAGAGAAAAGCAAAACACACATTTTATGCTCAATAACTTGTGTTTGAAAATCGTGTCATTTATGAGATAATGTTGAAAAATACTGTAGTACTGCAGAGGCCACAGATGACAACATGTGCATGCGCAATGCATGAGAGCTACCTAAGGCTACAAATACACACACACACATGTTGTGTAATACTTATGGCTTTTCCACTGCAACAATGGTTGCATTTATGCACCTCATTGTGATATTATAAGTACATGGCCTTTCTTGTTTGTTTTATACTAATTCACTCTATGAAAACAGTCTTCATTTTTCTAAAATATTACATTAAACAATCAGGTCATTTTGTCAAGTTCCACAGTCAGTTCATTTAATTTATTTGCTACATTACAAAACTATTTTGAACCCTGTATTTCTTACAAGCTTCTGCATTTATTTACACTACTGACTCCACAGATTATTAAAAAATATTACCAAGAATATCATTTGCATGACATTGTCGGTTGCACCACCACCAGCTGACAGATATTTTTCTGCTTTGTATGTATTATTACAACACAACCAAACATTAAGTAACAACTGAAATATAAAAATGTGTAAAAATAGAGTAGGTTTATATGGTTGCCATTAGTTTATCATACTGCAATACTTGTGAATATGAAAAACATACTTTAAATACAAGCTGAGCCTACTCATTAAAACAAATAATGCTACATAATATGCTCAAGTAATGCTGACCAATATAAGACAGTGGGTCACATTTTGTACATAATGTTTCCACATTTTCTACAACAATCTTCTTTAGCATCCACAGATCAAATTTTAGAACCACCTCTCTTCAAAAAGATACTCTTTTTCTTTTCTCTTAGCATTTTCAGCCAATTTTTGTGATGTCTTTGAGGTTTCTTCTCATTCAAACAAGCAGAATTGCAATGTTATCACCTCCTACTCTCTGAACTTTCAAATTAATATTCCCAATGAATATACAGAGAGGTTATATACTGTCATAAAAATGCATTACCTATTCAGAAGCATGTAACTGTCATATGTATCAGTTAAAATGGTTCTACACACTTTTCTATGCTGTAGTTCCAATTTCTTTGGACAGTTATCAACCTGGATTGAAGATATTCTTCTGGCACAATTTTGTTCCTGAAAACTAAACATCATAAATGTTGGAAAACCTTAAAATGCAAAGTAAAACATAGAGAATGATTAACATAAACAATATAAAATCTGAGAATAATAACTTGCTTTTGTAATCAAGACCTAATTTTTAGAAAGTGACAGGCTGATGTCATATAGCCAATGGTATTACTTTTAAAACTTAAACATATCTGCATGTACGAACAATTTATAATACACATGTGTTCTGTTTAATTCAAGTGCCACTTGGGAAATGTAATTTAACACATGATGGAAACTGCTATAAAAAAATCCATTTTTCAAATAAAAGTAATAAAACTAGTAGTATAAAAGAGGAAAGTTTTTTCATTTCAAACCAGCACCAAATCAACAGTTTTATTTCAGATATATTAGGAATCCTAAATATAATTATTTAATTTGGTCACTCTTCTAATAACACAAAATACTGCAACAGTATTTTGCTGACTGGTTACAAAGAAGTTTTCAGAGGAACCCACTGCCAAGTCCACGCAACACATACAGTTGCCTTGTGTTTGGTTTCGAACTGGACATCCAGTCATAAGGTGATTCATCCCTGTTGTGCTTTATATTTTAATAAACAGTAGACATCCATTGTTTGGAATTTTCTGTCTGGGAAATGAAGTCAGAAAATACTGGACATATAAATCCATGTGACTTTTTTTTTCCCCTGAGAAATTTTTATAAAGCATGTCTGGTATAACTGTTGAAATAATCTGGCAACCCTATTAAAAGAGGAAGGAAAATATGTTACTGTATTATGTAGAGAAAGTACATGGCAATGTAGCATTATAAGATGAATTATATTGCAAAAGTTCGGTAATTATGAATTTTGTTATACATTATAAGTTGTATTTCATAAAGGAGAATGCTACAGGGTCACTTTCACACAATATGTAATGTTGAAGAGTAATCCACCTTATATTAAAGCCTGGACAAATGACTGACTGGACTTACAAGTACACCTAAAATTATTTAAAATACTTTACCTCAATCCCTGGTAATCTTAAAGCAAGTAAATCACTTTAATATACTGTCATAGTGCAAGCATTGATGGAGTTTTGTCTCCATCCTTATTTGAACATTCACATTAATGGTCTGTATTCTGCAGACTGTGACAGTTTGTCACTACATGTAACTTTGTATTTAATGAAATAACTTTGCAAGTGTAAATTTTCATATGAAGTTACTTCACACTGAAGTAGTACAGTTCCAAAATTGCACTGCTGTAAATAAAACACTTAGCTTGTGATATACTGTACATACATATGAAGTAAAAAACTAATGTAAACAAATGTGTGTGTGTGCTTAGTAATTCTGAGTATTAATTATTTAATTTTCTACTTGAATGTATAATTACAAATAATAGTTTTAATCTATCCGTATTTTGAAATAGGTGTTAACGCTGTGTAAGGTCAATAATATTCCGGTGCAATTTACTGCACCCATGTACAGTCTAGTACAGTTTGCACTATTTATTTCAGTAGTACTCAGCTGACTTATGATCTACATGGTATTTACTGACAACTGTGCAACAGTAATATTCAAATGGCTATTGTTGTACATTTTAAGCTTGGTGTGAAAAATGTGTGGTGTAGTAATACACATTTTATTATATTTAGAGATTTTATTATATTTCAAAATTGTATAATTCGACATAAAGCATTAGGAGATTTAACATTTGAATATATTTCTTACAGCCATTTTTTAAATGATGGGAGAACAACAGACCAGATTACCAAACTTTTAAGTGTCAGCTGAATACTACTGGTGTAGGCTGCAGAATGGCTCATTCCATCACTGTAACACATGCAATGCATGCTAAAATCATACCAATGTTTCATTACACTCCACTGTCATTTTTAAAGATATTAAATTTCTACATGCTAATTGAAGTTACATATTTTCACTCTTCTGTACATTACCAAATAGACTTAACATCACAAACAAATGTGAAACTGTTACTTAGAAATTAAAGAAAAAGTGTTGTGTTTTAATGGGAATACACAATGTTCCATGGCAAAAAGTTTCAATTTGAATGAACACACACTGTATTGTTTGGATACATTACAGATTTCAATAAAATTGTCCTTTCTCTTCACTTGTTGTAAGGTAAAAAACATTAGGTTATAATAAGTTCAATTGTAGTAAAGGCAGTTTTAAGCAGTGACAAAATACCACTACCGTAAAAACTAATGTTTTTATTGAACAACTAGTGAATAAACATTTTTGTGGCATTAAATTATGTAAAGTACTTTATTTTATAAGAGTATATGTGGAAATGTTACATCACACAGTAGTGACGTGACTTAATAATTTGACAGTGCATAGTGCTTTGTGTTTTATGAAGGCCAGTTTCCTTCCTTTTTATTTTTGTTGGTGCACAATTATATAAACCCCATTATAAAACTTCATTACCTGACAGAGATGAAACTTATTTGCATTCAGGTGTAGATGTTATACCTATTTGCATCCTTTCAGTCTTTAAAAATTTAAATTATTGGAAACATGAGTGAATTACATGACTGTGCATCTGCATCAGAATACTGATTTATTTCTTTTGTTTCAGTAAACAATGACCATGAGATTCGGTGGTTTTCTGAAATAGAAACAATTTTGTCTCAGGCACTGCAATATTTTAATAATTTACATTTAAACAGACTAAGAAAACAGTACAACATAATTGCAGTTTGAACAGAACTGTTTAATAAAACACAACCAACCCTGGGGACTAGGCAGCCCTTGTCTCTAACAATATTAGGTGATTCTGACAAAGATGTTTGAAATAATAACTAGTAATTACCTTTGCATACTACTTCAGTTCCAGAGAAGTGTAACAAAATCACTTGTCCCTATCTAAATATCTGAACAGAAAATATGAATATCATAACTCAATGGAAAATTTTACTTCAGTTACAATGCACCCTTTTCACTGAAGACATATTTGAATTTATTCAGGATTTGCACCTGTCACTTAATTACTTAGTTACATGCGTACACACATGAGCTGCATCAGCTTTCGTGATTTTGTCCATGAATGAAACTGAATCACTACTGCATTGGTGTATATTGATTCATCTCATTTCTGTACAATCTAAAGGCAATGAGACATTCTAAATGGTACATGTATGTTATTTGCACACAGCTGTATTGTGATTGCATACATTTACCCATAATTTACAAGAATTTTTAAGTTCCAGTGTGATTGTGATAAGGTTTTCACCTTATTTGATTACCGCAAGTTCTGTTGTTGAACAGTAATTACTATAATTTTAGATGTACTGTAAATTAGTGGTTCCCCTTATGCACAGACCACCATTGTTTTAATAATCTGAAACACCTGCAAGACAGAAAGAATCAATGCACCTGTAATTAATGATTATTTAAGACATGCTGCACAGTACCTGCACCACTTCAGTTTCTACAGGACTACAAATGGTGCTCACATTAGTACTCCTAATACATTCACATAAACATATTTTCTGCACATTTCCTAAAACTAGTAATCTTCTTATATTCCAAGATTTAATATATTCTAAAAGTGCACTTACATTTCAAATACTCTGCATATTAAAAACATATTATGTGATTTGTATTAATTATGAAACAGATGGCAACAACAGCAAAAACAACAACACTTTAATAGCAATGGGTTTTGAAAAGAAAGACAGCTGCATGCATTCAGAGTGACCCAAAGTGTGCAGTCCCCATCAATTACAATTAAAAGATTGAGTAACAAATATGGAAGGATTATTTGGATCAAATTACATTCTAATGTTACATGGACTAATGAACCAGATATTTTAATTAAATGCAATGTCTGATCTGCATGAAATTACCTTAATCATTTTAATATTAGCAATACCAAATGTCAGAATTGGACACAAAATGACATGCATAAAGAAAAATGAAGTTGCACTTTTGTATGAAATAATCAGAAGTTTGTCAGGCACAAACAGTATGAGTCTGATGTAATACCTTATTTATTACAATAGCATGTACAGGGTTGGGCATTGAAACGGGAAAATTACAAAACATTAAAAAAAAATCGACACATGAATTTTTTATCTGTTTATTGGCCATAAATGAAAAGCATATGAATAGCCATTTTGTTTTATGCCAGTTTGAAAATTTGTGTTTTGAAATTAACGCCCTCAAGATGGCTTCCATTTCGGACTTCCCTCAAACTCCTCTCTAACTCTCTCAATGTTCTCTGCAGTTCGCACAGTTTTTTGACTGCCGTCTCTTTTTTTAAATGTTGATCCACTCACTTCAAAGTTGTCTACCCATGTGTTTATCACATGGTTTGATGGAACCGGTCGGTTACGCGGAACATTGAAATGAGTGCGGAACACGCGCCGAGCCCGCACCAAACTCTCTCCATTTTGATAATAAGCCTTAATGGTGAAAGTACGCTCCTCACCCGTACACTGCTGCATTGCTACTAAATGGTAGGAGCTACAGAAGGGGAGAGGCTCGTTCCCCACCTCCCCACTCTACTACAGTGAGCCCAACCTCCCCTTACTTTTTCCCATTTCATTGCCCAACCCTGTATATGCTTTATATATAAATAGTGGTCTGTGTATACAAGAGTGTCACAAAACCACAGTGTAAATTTGTACAGAATGATACAACAGTACGAAGGGACCATGCCTCTTATCACTGCGGTGATACCAGCTGAACGGGATCATAGCTTTAGACAAACACAAATGTACAGCAGCAAATGTTATCTGCATGCTTTGAATCACATCTAGCTGCATTGTGCTTTGTGACTTTGTATTTTTACCCATTTTTCAGCTTAAAAGAATGTTCAATTATGATTCAATTAAACCTACTGCACTTTCCCACCACACACATATATACAAGTCAACACATTATTAGTAGGCCTATAAACATAAATTCAGTTTATGTTTGTGTTGTATGCAGTGAACTTCTACATTGATTATTTAACTGTATGTCATATTTAATGGAATTCCTTTCTCACTATATGTTGCTGTGTTAAACTTGTATTTAAATATACCTGCAGGGCTTTGTTTCATTTGATTTTACTCTCCTACAGCAAGACCATTAAGAGGATGCTCCAATTTACTAATATGACCATTTCATAACCTTCCAAAATGGTGTGTACTTGATAACAGAATATATCACACAGTGTTGTAAAATATTCCATACTGATGTTGCTGGACATTGTTTCCTTTACTTGATTGTATCTGTCTTCATCACTGTACCTGACACACTAATTATGCTGATGTTGATCTTCGTGAATGAGATGGGCTGGGCATGTGGCGCATATGGGTGAGGAGAGGGGGGTGTATAGTGTCTTGGTGGGGAAGAGACCACTGGGGAGGCCTAGGCGTAGATGGGTGGATAATATTAGGATGGATCTCCAGGAGGTGGGATGTGGGTATATGGACTGGATTGGGCTGGCCCAGAATAGAGACAGGTGGCAGACGCTTGTGAGTGCAGTAATGAACCTTCG
>Ga0131853_10012206_pt1 | contig 15733 bp, 13 predicted proteins | sample TergutLab28metaG_FD_92764 | JGI IMG/M metagenome (GOLD analysis project Ga0131853, IMG submission 92764) | Labiotermes labralis P1 segment gut microbial communities from Petit-Saut dam, French Guiana - Lab288 P1 (version 2) (version 2) | ecosystem: Host-associated > Arthropoda: Insects >...
AACGAGAACATGACTAACACAGTATTAATTAGTAATGAACCAAAAGTAATAATCGCGTAAGCTAATCTCGTATTTGATGACGTCAACATGAATGCACCGATGGTCAGTAAGAGGATAACGGCGCTTATAACTAACAAATGCGTGAATTTGGTGACATTTATTTTATGCCCTAGCCTCCCAAGGATAAAAACGCCAAAAATACCACCTACTGCGATTAAACCATTGGCAAAACCAAGTCTCGTTTCATTCATTCCCAAAACCGTGTTGATTAGAACAGTTGGAATAGTCGTAAGAATTGGGAACAAAACAAGCGCGTGAAGGAACAACCCAATCGTAGCTCGCTTCATGATTTTGTGTTCATACCAAACAAATTTAAAGCTATCAGTTAAGCTACCGATAATGCTTTTGAACAAGCCCGCTACTTTTTCAGGTTTTTCAAATGGAATTTTCAAAAAATGATTTAGGATAGATGCAGCTAAGTAAAAAAACATACTCGCATAGATAATAGAATTAAGTCCAAGATGCGAAAGCATAAACCCGGCAATAATGGGTGCAAAGACACCTGAGGCAATCGCTAATAACCAAGTCACTGAATTGGCTTTTATTAATTTATCCATCGGAACAATATAATACACGGTTGTTTCAAAGCTGGGTGATTGCAAGGCTTGCAATACTGTGATTAAGATCAACATCACGATTGTCATGAATAACATGTTGAAGTTGCCAGTTAAAATGATATAAAGACCAATCGTGATCGCAATTAAAAAATTAAATAAGACAATCACATGACGCTTGTTAAAGCGATCCGCAAATGCCCCACCGATAGGTGTGAATAATACATGCTGCAATAATGAAAGCGTCATGACCGTTCCTAATAATGCTGGGTTGCTTGTTTCCATTAAAATATAGATCGGAATTGCAAACCATAATAGTGTATTTCCAATTTGCGAAAATTCAAAGGCAGTGATATAGATAATAAAATTCTTATTCCAAAGTTTTGTAACATTGTTTTCCATTGTAAATTTCTCTCTCCTTCTTTTTGCGAAAATTTTGTGTGATTTACCTCAACCTTTTTACCTCTAACTTTCTCGATAAAACGCACAGCAGCTAATGTAACATTTCAAATACGACACCGTATTGTCACCTTCGTGAACTTTCTTCAAATCCAAGAAAATTCTGTCTTTGACAACTTATAATGTTTTGTTTCATCATGTTACAAACTATAGTTTACCCTAGTAATTGTGCCAACTGTATGTCACATTATGAAAACTTTTTGAAAATTATTTCAAGCAAAAAGGGCAAGCATCTAACAGCCTACCCATCAACCAATCGAAACATTTAAGAAAGCGGTTGTGATTCCCGTACCTAAACAAGCTCTTACAAATTAAATCCCATCGCTTTTCACCACTGGAATCCATAATTCGCAAACACCATTTTCATCAAAACATTCAAAATAAATGTCATAATCTGTATCGATAGTCGCACCTAAAGCAGGGATTCCTTTTTCAAAAAATTCGTACCATGCCTCTAAGACAGACACGCCAGCAGGCACAGTCGCTACCGCAAAATGCGTTGCTGGCACTTCTACTCGCGTCATCCCATCTGGGGTCACCTCAGGCGTTTCGACACTAAAATGATAAATCATATCATTCTCGCTAGCTTGCCCTTCCCACGCAACAAAATACAAACGATCAGAAATCATCCGCAACTTATCCTCATACTTCTTTCTAAGCAAAGCAACATCTTCCTCAAGTGATGCCTCATTTGTCTCCACAGAATAACCAGAAACATAAAATGTATCTCTTTTCTCAAACCTCAAATCCATCTTTAAAACTCCCTTCTTCCTTTGATGCCTGTAAGCAATTGCCTACTTAGCACTTTTTTTATAATCGATCAACTTATACACATCAGGCAAATCAGTTTCATCATAAATATCAATGGCAAGCGAAAAATAATTTCCGCCTGGGGTGCTCACGAGCTTATCCTTTAGCTCATCAGTTATATCAAGCGCTAGCACGCCAGCACGTAAATGTGGTTTTTCCGCAAACAGAAAACCGGCTGAAAAATGCCCATCCTCAGGAGAACCCCAAATGATTGTCTTCTTCTTATGCGTTATCTTAGCAAGCCATCCTCCATCTTTGTAGAAACGCCACTCAAGCGAAATTTCATCATCCGATAACTTTTCTTTCAGGCTTTGATAGGCCGAAAAACTACTCCCCAAAACAAGGCTCAAATTTTCATCATTCGGCTCCATACTTTTGTCTTTTTTAAAATCAATCACACCCCATCAACCTCACTTTGGATCATTTTCTTAACAGGTATCCAAAATTCTGATTTTGCACCATCTGGGTCATCTTTGAAGTAAACATTCATATCTGGCCCATCATCATACTCATACCCAGAAGTTGGTAACCATTCTTTAATGACCCGATAGCCCAACCCTTCATCCGTAGTCTTTCCATCATCTGAAAAAATCGCCCATGTATATTCTCCTATCGTGTACGCTTCAAGCTTTTCCTCGACCTCAGCAGCTGTTGGTACCGCCAGCATATACTTCCATTCTTCCGTATTCCCATCTGGTGCCATCACCTCAAAAAGTTCCTCTGAAGCACAATCATCACTTAAAGCTTTAACTTTAGCCAAAGTCCCATTTTTTCGGGTGACTTCCCAAAACTGATTCATCGGTTCCGCCATATGTTCCATATCACCCGCCATCATCATAGAGACACCTACCACCCGAAAAGCTTCTTTCCTCTCAATTCTAAAATCAAAACTTTCAACCCCCTTAACCACCATTTGAAAACTCAGTGGCTGATACGACTTGAGCGCAACACCATCATGTTTAACCAGCGACGGTGCAACCTCATGTACACTTTGAAAAGCACGATTAAAAGCAGTCGGAGAATGATAGCCATACTTTAACGCAACATCAATGATTTTCACACCATCTTGCCTCAAATCTGCAACTGCCAATGTCATGCGTCTCCGACGGATATACTCAGAAAGCGGGATTCCTGTCATACAAGCAAACATTCTTTGAAAATGATAAACCGAACAACCTGCAATTTTAGCCAGATCTGCTGTATTTAACTTCTCCGTCATATGCGCTTCAATGTGGGCAATTGCCATATTCATCTTACGAGTCCAATCCATTTATTATCAACTCCAATACCAAAAGTAGTGTTGCATTACTTAATATAACCCATTACGAAAAATTTGTCCTCTCTTTTCACAACATAATTAGCGAGCTTCACTCAAATCACAACAAAACCATAAAAAAATATTATCAGTGAATGACCACAAACACAGACAATACTTTTTAATGCTTCACCTTACATTTGAAACGAATCTTCATTAACAACTATCCCCTACTTAAACAAAGACCCATCCCCATCTAACCAACAATGATATCCTCTAACCTGCGCTTTGGCACATAATGCACATTAGCCTCATCACGATAATAAGTGATCTCACCATCGATCGCGTCAACCAAAATAATCTCCTCACCAGGCTTCCCGATGGCAATCACAAGGACTGGTGACAAATTCTCAGGCAATTGCATCACTTCTTTCACACCAACTGCACTATACGCACCAATCATACAACAACCCAACCCAACTTCTGCTGCTGCTAAGGTAATGGTCGCACCAACAATGCCAACATCATTTTGAAACTGAGCTAAATTTGCTTCAATAGCTGTATCTTGTAACACCACAATAAATGACGTTGGTTCCGTATTCGCAAATGGTAAATACAAATCTGGTAATGCCCCAGCCCAGCGCGTATGTTGTTGAATTTGCGACACGATTTCTGCTTCATGCGCCAAAAAGTACTTTAAAGGCTGAGCATTTCTAGCTGCCGGCATCAAACGTGCGTGATCAACTAATGCCATCAATTCGTCTCGTGTTTGTTTAACACTACGATCATAACCACGGTAAGACCTATTTTTTAATACCAAATCTTTAAAATTTGACATGTCATTCACCTCAACTTATAAATTTACAAACTTCTTATCACTCATATTTTACCTGATGTGTGAGTGCTTGTCTATCCTTAAGCACGATTTTCGCAAATAAATATCAAGGGGGCGAATTTCCTTGCCATTTACTGGCGTATTTAGTATAATAAACTAATATGTAAATGAAAGGAGAGGTAACAAATCATGAAAAAATTATTAACGATCAGCGCATTTGCGTTAGTTTTATTTTTAGCAGCATGTTCAAATGAAATGAGTGGCGAAACAACAACCGTTTGTAGAAATGCAAATTCATATGCGATATCAATTGTCGATGACGCGGTTGTTACACTTGAAGGAATGGATGAGAATATTTTAACATGGACGGAAAGAATCACAATGAGTCGTGATGATTATGCAGACTATTTCTGGGGTGTTGATCTAACTGATGAAGATATTCAAGAAATTTTCGATGTTTACTCAATCCCAATTGATGGTGAAAGTTGGCATCTGATTTCGCTTAATGAGAGCACACTTGAGTTTGATGTTGTTTTTAACTATGAAGATACGCCATTAAGCGTTTTGAATACGAGATGGAATACAAGTGATTTCGAAAATGATGTGACGCTTTCAAGTGCAATCGCTGGATTAGAATACTATGGCGATGCAAACTGTCGAACTGATTAAAAAGTGATTTCTGCTTAGGTAGTGAATCCAAAACAGGCTAAGGGTAGTAGGATAGATGAGATCAAATGTCTATCCTGCTTTTTTATATTTGGCAAAAAGCTAGCGTATCTGTTAAAAATATGATAAAATGTCATCCATATAACTAACGAAAGTGGGTGTGATTTAAGATGAGTTTTAATGAAAAAGTATTGGAAGCATTGGGTCCATTCCCAGCGAGGACAGCGTTGAATTTTGAAGTGATCAGTAGTGAGGAAAAACAAGATTATACGCTGCAAATGGTTGAATATTTTGTTGAAGAAAATGAAAAGGTAACCTCAGCTTTGTTAATCCCAAAAAAGCTCAAAGCAAACAATCCGGCTATTTTAGCGATCCATCAACATAATGGCGAGTGGCAGTGGGGAAAATCAGAGGTCATTGGAACAGCTGGAACGGCGATGTATCGTTATGGCCTAGAGCTGTGTTTACGAGGCTATGTTGTGTTAGCACCAGATTTATTATGTTTTGAAACACGAAGAAATAGCGAATTTTTAGCAAGTCGAGATGCATTTCAAGCGTATGAAAAGTTTGAATTTTGTAAATATATTTTAGCTGGAAGCTGTTTGCAAACGAAATATTTGCATGATTTGTCGGTTGCTGTTGATGTGTTAGAAAGTCTTGAATTTGTCGACAATGACAAGATTGGTGTGATTGGCCATTCATTAGGTGGTCAAGAAGCAACATGGCTATCATGGTATGATCAGAGAATCAAAGCAGGGGTTTCGTCGTGTGGGATTGGACAAGTTGATACGATCATCAGAGATCATATTGGCCACAATTTTGCTTTATATGTTCCTAATTTCCAAAATATTGGTGAGACGAGCGATATCGTCGCACAGATTGCCCCTAGACCTTTTTTGATGACAAGTGGCTTAAAAGATGGTCTTTTTCCGGCAGATGGTGTTGAGGTGATTGTCCGCGCAGCAAAGGATAGATATGAAGAAGTTGGGAAGCCTGAAAATTTCAAAGCGATTATCTTTGATGATGGGCATTCGTTTAATGATGATGTGAAAGCTGAGGTTTATGACTGGCTTGATGAGCAGTTGAAATAATAATGTGGTGAGCGCTAGTTTAGAGCTCGCGTGTGAAGGTTGAACTTGATTAAAGCTGATTTTTGTTTAGTGCGCAAATCCTGAATATGCCAAAAATAGTAGGATAGACTAAGAACAAAGTCCATGCTACTATTTTTATATGTTAAAAACCTCTTTAAATCAGGCACGAAAAATGTTATAATTGTACGAATAAACGCAAGTGATAAATCGGAGATGAAGATGATGCAAAAGATAAGTGTTTCGGTTCCTGCTTATAATGAAGAGGAGAATATTTTTGCTTTTCATGAGCAAATCACACAATATATAAGTCAAGAGTTACCCCATTATGAATTCGAGTTCATTTTTGTTGATGACGGCAGTAAAGATAAAACAATTCAGTTAATTCGAGAATTAGCAGCGAAAGATGAGCGCGTGATTGGGGTTGAGTTATCTCGAAATTATGGAAAGGAAATTGCGATGGCAGCTGGGCTTGATTATGCAACAGGAGATGCTGTTATTACGATGGATGCGGATTTGCAACATCCCTTTTCTTCATTTAAAGAAATGGTAACGTTATGGGAGATGGGTTATCAAGATGTTTATGGGAAGCGAACGGTGCGACATGGCGAATCCAAGCTGAAAATTGCTTTTTCAAACAGTTATTATCGCTTGTTAAATAGCATGACAAAGGAGCAAATCTTAGCGAATGTTGGTGACTTCAGATTGCTTGATCGGCAAGTTGTTGATGCCTTGAGAAAGTTACGAGAAAGTACGCGTTACACCAAAGGATTGTATGAATGGGTTGGGTTTCGAAAGATTGAATTTCAATTTGAAGCAGCCGAGCGCTTTGCAGGAGAGACAAAGTTCAGCTTTGCTGGCTTAGCTAAATTGGCGATCGAAGGAATCACTTCTTACACCACACGCCCGCTTAAGCTATCTACTTTTTTTGGCTTCCTCGTTTCTTTGAGCGCGCTTGTTTACATGATCTTTGTCGTTATCGATACGATTATCAATGGCATCCCAAGAACAGGTATCCCGACGCTCACAATTCTCGTGCTATTTCTTGGTGGCGTTCAACTGATTTCTTTAGGGATTATTGGTGAATACTTAGGCAGAATTTTTATCGAATCCAAAAACAGGCCCCTTTACTTTGTAAATGAACAAGCAAGCAAAAATCCTGCAACACTTTCAGAAAATGGAGATAAGACAAATGATGATCTTTCATAAATATCGTGAGCAAATTGCTTATCTTTTTTTTGGAGTTGTGACAACTGCTGTGAGTTGGGGGATGCATGGTCTATTGATACGTTTAGGAGTGCCATTGTTTGTCACTAATATTCTTGCATGGATCGGAGCAGTTACGGTTGCTTTTTTTACCAATAGATGGTGGGTTTTTCACAGTGAAGCAAAAGGTTTTAGAAATGTATTGAATGAAGCCATTGCTTTTTTTGGAAGCCGTGCAGCACTAGGGCTTTTGGAAATTGTAGGAATACCAGTGTTGGTAGGTATTGGGCTAGATGGGCTTGTATTTAGCACTGAAGGTTTTGATGCAAGGCTAATAATAAGTGTTATCGTTGTCATTGGGAATTATTTTATCGGCAAATTTTGGGTTTTTAAAAATGATTCAAAGTCGCATCAAGCTTAAATACCGCAGGTGTACTTTTTAACATTGTAAGTCATGAATCATATTCGAAAATAATCACTAACAAATTTTACATCGAAAAGAGGCCTCAGCATGGCAAAGAAACTAACAGCAGAAAATATCTACAAAGCATACGGTGAAAAAGTCCTATTCGATAACATCTCCCTCACGATCAATGACGGCGATCGCATTGGACTACTCGGTATTAATGGAACAGGGAAATCTACCCTACTCAAAATCATTGCCGCGCTCGAAGAACAAGACAGTGGTGAAATCTATACATCAAAAGATTATACCATGACGTATTTGTCTCAACAACCAGTCGTTGATGAAGAAGCCACGATTCTCGAACAAATTTTCAGTGGTGACCATCCTCTAATCCGATTGCAATTAGACTACGAGCAGGCACTTCTTGCTTTAGAGCAAAACCCTTTAAGTGAGCAAGTGCAGCAGGCATTTTTTGCTTTGCAACAAGAAATGGAAGTCACTAGCGCCTGGGACGCAAATATCCAAATTAAGGCGATGTTAAATAAACTCGACATTCATGATTTGTCCCAGCAAATGAAACATCTCTCAGGCGGCCAACGAAAAAGAGTTGCAATGGCGAGCTGTTTTGCGCAAGCACCAGATTTGCTTATTTTAGACGAGCCTACCAATCACTTAGACTACGATACCATTGAATGGCTAGAACAATATTTGATGCGTTATTCAGGTTCCCTTCTTTTCGTCACCCATGACCGCTACTTCTTAGATCGCATTACCAATCGAATTTTAGAATTAGACAATGGCAAGCTCTATTCATATGCTGGTAATTACACTAAATTCTTAGAAAGAAAAGCAGCGCGGGAAGAGCAAGCCTTAGCTAATGAAGAAAAGCGCCAGAATCTATTCAAAAAAGAATTAGAGTGGATACGGCGAGGTGCGAGAGCAAGAACCACGAAGCAAAAGGCAAGAATTGATCGTTTTGAAGCGCTAAAAGAAGGGGGGGTACAAGGGACGGGACAAATTGATATCTCGCTAGCTAATAAACGTCTTGGCAAAAAAGTATTAGAACTTGAAGATGTAAGTAAAGCATTTGGAGACAAAATCATCCTGAAAAATTTCACTTATATCATTGGTCCAAAAAGTCGGATTGGGATTATTGGGAAAAATGGGAGCGGAAAATCGACACTTCTTAATATGTTAGCAGGGAAAATGAAACCCGATTCAGGGAAAATTGACATTGGGATGACGGTGAAAATCGCCTACTATACCCAAGAAACTGAAGAAATGAATCCGAATCAGCGCATGATCGAATACATCAAAGATGCTGCGAATATGGTTCATACAAGCGATGGGAAGACGATCTCAGCCTCCCAGATGCTTGAAAGATTTTTGTTTCCAACTTTCATGCATAAACTCCCGATCGAAAAACTTTCAGGTGGCGAGCGACGACGGCTATTTTTGCTCAAAATTTTAATGACAGAACCAAATCTACTCTTTTTAGATGAGCCTACTAATGATTTCGACACACAGACATTAACCATCTTGGAAGAATATCTTGAAACTTTTCCTGGTGTCTTGATCACAATTTCTCATGATCGCTACTTCCTTGACAAAGTTGTTGACGAATTAATCGTTCTTGATGGTGAGGGGAATGTCAAAACAGATGTTGGCGCTTATACAGATTTTCTTGAAAAGCAAAAAGCAATGACCGCTGCTATTGCTGTTGCAGAAGAAAAAGTTACTGTGCCGGCAAAGAAAATGAAGCAGCAAAAGAAAAAGCTGTCCTATGCTGAACAAAAAGAATGGGATACGATTGAGGATGAAATTGCAGCGCTAGAAGAAAAGATGGGGCTTATTGAAGCTGATTTAGCCGCTATAGGGAGTGATTTTGTCCGCGCGCAGGAATTGGTGATTGAGAAAGAAGACTTAGAAAGCAAGATAGAGTCGAAGATAGATCGCTGGGAAGAATTGTCAGAGCTTGTAGCTAGTTTTGGCGGATAATTGAATCCTATCACAGAGCAATGATAGCGCCATTATGCCAACAAAAAAGACGAAGTTTGCCAGTACAGCATAATTGTACTACAAACTTCGTCTTTTTGTTTTGGGCTTACGATACATCCTTTACAATCCAGTCAGTCTAAGCTCAAGTATTTTGCTAACCATTTATTCTCTCGTAATAGCATAAAACTACTCCTATAAGTCAACGTTATGAATTAGCTTGCGCACCGTATTGTAACAATATCGCCTTTAAATCCATCTTATCTAGCTTCATTAAAAGCATGATGGTAAACACAATTATAGCTAAAATAATTCCAACAACTGCATAACCAACCATCGAAAATGCTGCGACACTATTTAAGAAAATTATCAATGGAATTGGTAATACACCTAAGAATAAATTTATTGCAGCACCAATGGTTCCCAATGTTTCAGGTGGCACGGATTGTTTCAAAAAAGATGATATACGAATCGAAAACATCGTTGCAGAAAAAACGGTGATGGATAAGGTACCAATCCCTATCCATGGTGCATTAAATGCAATGGCTAACATAAATAATGTACCACCAAGAAGTGCCATCGAAAAAACCAAAGTTGTTCCAATTTTTTTAGCAAGCATCGGACCTAAAACCGCACCTGCTAGACCAAAAATAAACATCATCCCTTTCCCAATCGATACTGAAAACTCAAAACTTATAAGGTGAGCGGATGGATTTTCTGCAAGCGACATCAAAACAACTGCTAGTGTTGTTGTCAAAATGCCATTAAATGCCGCAGCAATCAAAAGGAAATTACGAAGGGGCTTGATTTTAACCAAAGCTGAAATACTCTTTTTGATATGTTGAACCAAATCTTTCATACCATCCATTTTCGGCGGGTCTAGGTTAGCTTCTACCTCTTTAAGATTTTTCTGCAATAACTTAAACCCGAACGATACGATGAAGAAAATGATCGCATTAAAGAAAGCAAGGTAATAGATTCCTAGAAAACCAAGTAGTAACACACCAAAGAATCCTGCGATCACATCAATACTTTCTCTAATCCCCATATTGATTCCGATCGCTTGCTCCAATTGTTCATCCTTTACGATTAGACGAAGAAACGGTGCTTTTAATAAAGCTGAGAAACTACCAACAGTATCACTTAAAGCATTTAGAATACCGACAATAAGAATGCCAGCAAGTGAATTAGTCTGACTTATAATAACAGCGATGATGATAAAGATTACCCCTCGAAAAACACCTGATTGAATAATTCGTAGTGTTTTTTCTTTCGCTCCATCAGCTAAAGCACCTAGGATAATTTCAATCAAAGTTGGAAATGTGGTAGAGATGGTAATAATCAAAATTCCAAGTGCAGGGTTCTCTAGTGTTGCTGCATAGGTCATCAAAGCAATATAATAGAGCGCATCTCCGATACAACTAAGCCAACCTAAGCTCAGGTATTTTCTTAACAATTTATTTTCTCGTAATAGCATAAAATCACTCCTATAAGTTTATGATCTAATTCTAAGGCAGTTTGATGCGTTAGAATTAGATGTTTGGCTAATATAGTGTGTAGTATATCACATAATTTCATGTTTGTCAAATGATTTGAGAAAAAAACATTGAAGAATTAGATGAAAAACTAATTTAGTGCAAATTTATCATCAATACTCATCATTGAATAGCAGTCGACATCAGCATTTTTCTGAAAATTAAAAAACCTATCTCAAATTTCTGAGATAAGCCATTTGTAATTATAAAAGCAAGGCCTCTAAATCAGCAATTGCTTCCTTCACTTGCTCTGTCTTTAACGAGTAATAGACTTTTCCATCGTGCTTTTCAACGTTAACAAATCCTTGGCTAAGTAAAGTCTTCATATGATGATTGGTCGTTGCCGCTGAAATACCCAAGGCATTTGCGATTTGAAGGTTGTACATAGATTCTTCTTTTAACATGCTTAAAATTTCAATTTTATTTTGATCAGCCAACATTTTAAACATTTTAGCTAAAACGTCTTTCGGTTTTTTCTGACGTTGCCCACGCTCGATTTCTTCATTCAAATGCAAGCCACAAAAAACAGGGCATCCTTGCGTCGCCGACAATAAAAATGGATTCACAAATGTTGGATAAAATTCATAATTTCCTTCAGTTAAATCTAAATCAAGTATAATTGGAATTTTCTCGTAAATTTCTTTTGGAGGGGCATCAAAATTAGCTAAACGTTGCGTAATGTCTTCCTCAATCGCTAACCTTGCTTTGTGGTACGCTGGTAAATTTTGATTAATAATCTCGACTAACATTCCTAAATACTTTTTAGGGTTTTGATAAATTAGAATTACTTTCAAGCCCATATCATAAGGAAATCCATCACCTTCTTCAGTAATTCCTTCTTCAATTTCAGAGATAATCGTTTCAAGATTTTTCTCTTTCTCATCACCGAACCAATGCCACAACACTTCACCACGAAGTGCTTCAACGCTCATTTCTTCGAGCGTCATCAGCCAATCAGGATGTTTTGTTAGGATAGAAGAAAAAAGTTCTCCTATATCACTTCTATCAGCTTCTTCTATTTCTCCAAAAAAGAAGGAGTCATTTTCCGACGCAATGAAGTTTTCGATAAATGTTTCAATATATCTTTCATGAACTTCTTGAAAGTTCTCATATAGCGCAGTCCGATCGCTCAAGCTAGTCGTTCTTTCCAAAAATTTACTTTTATCTCTAAGCTTCGGATAAAGCGCCACTCGAATTAATCTGGATGTCTCAAAAATTTCATTAAAATCGTTATGTATTGTAATCGCCATCAAACTTCACCTCACATTTTTAACCTCTATCTACATTCAAGTTTACCATAATCACTTCACTAATGCAATCGTTTCATCCTTACTCTGATAACAATTCATAATTTGGACCAACAAAACGATTCACTAATTCACGCGTGATATTGCGCGAATCAAGCGGAGTATCCAAGCCTCCATACTGCTCTGGTATCCGCAGGGCATTCATAACTGAGTTTTGCAAGTTAGCTACTTCCGCTTCCATTAAACCATCTGCTAGCAACTGGCTTTGTGTCGCATGTAAATGGAATCCGTGATCTGCTTGTAAAATAATAACAGCATTCGGATTTTGCTCCAAAATCAGATCAATCGTCGTAAGCATTACATCTGTTGCATAAGCATGAGCAGTTGGGTAGAGATCAATCCGATGAGAATGATCACCATGCCCCGTTAATTCCTCATTATACCATTGCCATCTATTCGCATGCGTAAACATTAGTGTAAGGTACATCAAGACGGGATTTTCAATTGAAAACGAATCCATTAACCGTCGATATAACTGGCGTTCGTGATGGGAATCTAAAGTATTCGCAGTCAATTGATTAATGGCTTCCGTATGCATCGGAATTTGTTCCCATTCAAAAACATCTTCTCTGATCTGAATAACCGCACGATAAGGGATAGGTGTCGTTATGGCTAGCAATTCGATTAAATCTAATGCGTCACGCAAAAAATGATGCTCCGTTTCTAAAATACTTTCCAACGTTAAGGGTGCATGATCTGTTCGTTCTGCGTGTCCCAAGCGATAAAAGTGATCCAAAGGAACATAGACTCTTTCATCAAAATCAGCAATCATGCCAACAGTATAATCCGCCTGCAAAAAGGCATGAAAAAGTTCATGGTAAGGGGCGACATCATCAGCTAGAGAAACATTGTCACGTTCAAAAGCATCATGTAAAAACCGATTTCGTTCACGACGTAGTGCCTGATCACCCTCAGCCAACAATACACCCAAATAGCTATCATAAAAGTCAGGTGATAACAAGGCTGGAACTCCAAAAATAGTATCATGACCAACCAATCTGGCATCTTCATTAATCACAAAACCTCTCGCTTCCAATTGCTGTCTTAATTCTGTTTGCGGCTCATCAAAGAAGTCATTCATATCAGCAAAATTAATCATGCCATCCATATGTAGCCAATAAATATCTGGACTTGGCAATGTCGCATCAACATTAAAATCTCGCCTAATATAAAATTTGGCTTGTTCTATCGGCGTTTCAAAATCTGAACCCATATTAGCCAAAACAGCAGGAATCAAGTTGAAGAGAAACATTAAACAAATGACACCAGCAATTAGATTGAACACCATGCGCCCTTTGTGAAATCTTTTACTGATCAAACACAAGATCACAACAGAGCAAAAGACAACACCGACATTGCGCCTTCATAATTTCGTACAATCAAGCGGTTCAACAACAAGCCTATCGCCCCAATCGCCATTAAAATCAATGCCAAAATGAGTACATGTCCAAAAACAAGCTTTGTATCTTCGCGATTTCCATTGTAAAGAACAAATAAGAAGATATTTGGAAGCAATGCTGCCACCAAATAGTATAATATTTTTTCCTTCTTATCCAATCTGAAATTTGCTGCTGATTCTTTAGATACGCTCATAAACTAGCCTCCTTCTAAGATAAAGCTTGCAAATTTTTCCACACTAAGCTCCGTTTTCTCAACCTTCCCATTATACTACCAATGAAACCAACTTGCAAGTTGAAAACGAATTTATACAAATGCCCTATCACTGACATTATTTCTTAATCGCGATTGACTTCTGAGTATGATTTCATTATACTGATAGTGAGATTTCAGAAGCTAAAGGCCTGAAAATTTGCCTCATCATCAAAAATATTAACAATTTGTGAAAATAATTAAAGAAAAGTGCAAACTTTTTCCCAAAGATGTGGTTCTATATAAATGGGAGCAAGTTTTCTAGGAGGTGATGCACACAATGGTATTTAAAGAGGAATGGATAGTTAAGGCCCAACAAGGTGATGTGATCGCTTTTGAGTGGATTGTCAACGCGTTTAAAGAAATGGCGATTGGATATGCTTATTCAATCTTAAAAGATTATCACGATGCTGAGGATGTTGCCCAAGAAGCATTTGTTCAAGCTTTCTTTAAGCTCACGACCTTACAAGTAGCAAAGGCATTCCCATCATGGTTTCGGAAAATTATCTATTCTCAATGTGAGAGACATTACCGAAAAAAACATCTCCCTACTGTTAATTTAACTGATGCTTATGATCTTCATGCCCCTGAGGTTAATCCATCAAAGATCATGGAACAGGATGAATTAAAGAGTCAAATTTTGGTAGCAATGAATAAGCTAACCGAAAAAGAAAGAAGCGTTACGATTTTGTTTTATGTTAGTGACTACAACATGTCTGAAATTAGTCAATTTTTGGATTTGCCAGTGAGTACAATCAAAAATCGCTTGCATTCATCCAGAAAAAAGCTTCAAAAAGAAATGCTTGTTTTAGTGACAGATATGTTCAAATCGCATGACACTACTACTAAATTTATTGAAAGGGTGAAGAATATGATTTTCACAGGATACAAACAAACAATCATGGTAAACGACGAGGGGATAATCAAAACTTGGGGCAATCAACCAGCAGAGACAATTGCTGAAAATGAGCATATCATCTCTGGATCAGGAAAAATCTTATCAATGACAGCAGCAACAGGTCACGATAGCGCCTTAGCTGTCCTAACTGACGGGTCTGTTTGGGCTTGGGGCTGGAATGACTTTCGCCATCTTGGAACAGGTATAGATGAAGATTATCTAGCAGCAGCAAAACCTGTGCACCATATTACAGATGTCTCAGCTGTTTCTACAGGTGTTGCCCACACTTTAGCCTTAAAAAGTGATGGCAGCTGCTGGGCTTGGGGGAAAAATTGGTACGGACAGTTAGGTGCTGCTGTTTCATCTGAGCTAGCAGAAAGCGACTTTCCAATCGAAATACCGAACCTTTCTAAAATAAAGCAAGTTTCTGCTGGTTATTTCCATTCTATGGCCTTAGCAGAGGATGGCTCTGTTTATAGATGGGGTGGCTATGGAAATTCGGAATATAGTTGCCCAATTACTAATCGAGTTGACATACCAGTTAAAATGGAAATTCCTATCACGATTACTGCTATTTCAGCTGGTGGGATGCATAGTGCGATGCTAGCTAGTGATGGAACCGTTTGGGTTTGTGGCTATAATACGCATCGTCAGCTAGGAACTGATGGTATTTATAATGAGGTTGTTGAGAAGCCTTTACAAGTTAAATGTTTAACTGACATTATCGCTATTTCAGCTGGTGGAGGTTTCACTTTAGCACTCAAATCCGATGGGAGTTGTTGGGCTTGGGGGCTTAACGATAAAGGACAGCTTGGGAATGGTGAGATTGATGAATCTCGTATTAGCTTAGATGATGGTAAGAGCAAGCCAACCAAAGTAGACATCCCAGAAATCGTGATTGAAATGACAGCAGGTGGTTCGCATGCCATTGCCAGAACTAAAGATGGGAATTTGTGGATTTGGGGTAATAATGATGAGGGGCAGCTTGGGAATAAAAATTCTAGCATTA
>Ga0131853_10012208_pt1 | contig 15733 bp, 9 predicted proteins | sample TergutLab28metaG_FD_92764 | JGI IMG/M metagenome (GOLD analysis project Ga0131853, IMG submission 92764) | Labiotermes labralis P1 segment gut microbial communities from Petit-Saut dam, French Guiana - Lab288 P1 (version 2) (version 2) | ecosystem: Host-associated > Arthropoda: Insects >...
AGTTATTAAGATCGGGTTGTAAGAATGGGAACGGTTTTGAGTGGTTTTTTGGGGGGGGGGGGGGGGGGGTAAGGGCAGTTTCCTTAAAATATGTTGTTGTCCACTACACCTCTGTCAGCTCAGTCAGGTAAACAAAATTTTATATTTTTGTCCAGCTCTTATGGAAGTGTAGAAGTCCTGTGTTAGAAGAAACTGTCGTACGTATTTAGGGTAAATTTCATAAATAAAGATACATCAAACTTTAATTTTCTCCAGTTAATGACATCTCTCTAGAGCTCTTACAGAAATGGCAGGCCAATCAGACCCATCTGTACCTTGTGCTGGGGAATAGGCCACACTAAATATCCGGGAGCCCATTTCAAATGATGCGAACTGTACTATGAAGGAGCCATTGTGACAGTTGAAACAAAGAATACGTCCATTTTCCCTGTCCGCTACACACAGCATCTCCTTATCTTCAGCCAAAGCCAATGCATGGGGCACATTAAATCCATAGACTGGTGACTTAACACCTGTAAACAGAAATATGTGCTATATAGTACACACAGCAGAGAATACTTATTTCAGGTTAAACAAAGAAAAAGTGTCATTTTAAGTTTCTCTTTCAAACATGTACCTTGAAACTACAATCAAGACTGGAAGAATGAAACCTCAGCATAAAGTATGCTTGAGATGGTTCTGAAGTGTCTACCTTTGCGCAGAAGAAGTTCAAAGCATACCTGGACAGACACACTGTGTAGCATATACTGTTATCCTATGAAGTTTCACATCTTAATGTACACGTAACTGCTTTTCCACAGTTTTTGAAGTTGCTGAGGTAGGGTACTTTTCAAGTCTGCTATTATACACAAAAAAGTTTCATACATACGTCAGATTTCATGCTCCAAACTCAGTAATATTGTTGATTACTGAAATTTCACTACTGTAAAATTCACATTCATACTAGTATGAAGAATATGATTTAGTTACGCCTGTTACTTCTATAATGTTTCACAGTGCTGCAAACAATATTTCCGAACCAGGAATACCTACTCCTACTTCTGTGAGTAACTTTGGCACTTAACGATATCAGGAACAAAACAATTTCCTGGGTTCTATGTTAGTTGAGGTAAGTCATGAGTAAATGTACTGTAAAAATTACCATTACACATAAGTAAACAAAGAAAGAGAAAGGGCCAATCCTATACAAAGTTCTGTCACAACAGAATTCCAAAACATAATATAGCATCTCGATCCCACAGCTTTAAATAAAAAAAAAAAAAAAAGCTTCGTGCTTCCTAGGACAAATGACATACTGATACGGGCAGACTCTGTGGTTCCTATTCTTTAGTTCAGGCAAACTTAATGAACCTTGTGACCAGACCTCGTTTTTTAGGTTCCGTCAACATGTAGTGCTACATGCTGACACCATGGTATCAGATGAACAGGCTTTGTGCCTCCATGTTCATCTGAAATGTCAGTGACCTATGTTACACATTTTTTATACTTTATATTAATTAAAACACTTTTACCTGTACTAATCCAATTATTAATCAGTGACAATTCCTACTTGCAGTTTCACAAGAAAGGAAACCTCCTATAAAAAGGTTAATGAAATTAAAAACAGGTTGTAAGTTTCATACTGTTCTTGAATAACTGTGGAAAGGCCAGATGAAATTCAAGAGGGAATCACTTCTTTTGTATTCATCTGTCACACACCATTGTTTCCCCTGCCTCCATCAAAATGATGAATTATGACATAAGTTTAAATAAAGAGTTGCCATATGTAGAAGTATGTCAATACTAAGACACATGCCATCTATTTTATATATAAATTGCAATTCAAAACTTCAGTATAGCCTTTCTTTTTTAGACAAAATAATCTATCCACTCAAAGAAGCCATTCAATTTTATACATAATTAATTCCATATGGATACAGTCAGCAGTATTGATCCTAAGGGTGCTGCTAAATCATAGACTGTTCTATGCACTTGCATGGGTGGGCAGAGGCCAGAAGGTCAAACAAACCAAACGTGAAGGCCCGAGACACCAATAATTCAACCACAGTGAAATAAATTTTTAAGGTCAAATAACATAATTGGGTATTACTGAAAACTACATCAAATGTAACTTGTGGATCTGGAGACAGAGTTAGTGGCAGCAGCCTGGGAACCACTATCTATATAAGTCATGGATTTCAGGGCCTACTGTGAGAGAAAAGCATACTGAAGGTGACACCACAAGACTAGAAACTGCAAGGCTAAAGCTAAGACAGCAACAAACTCAGGTCACAGTGTCAAGACTGTCAAAAAATGGAACTGGTCTGTAGTCATTTAACATGGAAATCGACAAAAACTTCTCCAGGCAACCTAGTAATGAAGTGAGTGTAGTACCTATGATGGTTACTTTCTTCCTTACTCACTCCATGGAACAGAGTCCGTCTTTAGAAGCTAACAGGTTCTCAACTAGTCAAGAAATTTCCCTCATTTTATGGAACCTGAAGGTTCATTACTGCATTCACAATGCCTGCCACCTGTCCCTACCCTCAGCCAGATTAATCCAGACCATGCCCCCACATCCCAATTCATGAACAGCTACCTTAATATTATCCTACCACCTATGTCTGGGTCTTCCAAGTTGTCCCTTTCCCTCAGGTTTCCCCACCAACCCTGTATATACCTCGGCTCTCCAACATGAGTGCTACATGCCCTGCCCACCTAATTCTTCTTGATTTGATCACCCAAAATATATAGGGTAGTAGTACAGCTCAAAAGCTTCTCATTAAGTAGCTTTCTCCACTCCTGTTACCTTGTCCCTCTTAGGCCCAAATATTCTCTTAAGAATCCTAGTCTCAACCTATGATGGTTACAGGGAAACTGTATGTAAAATACCGTCCAATTAGTGCAAAATAGCAAAAGTAATGTAAATAAAAAGCAGAAGGGTTCACAGACTGACGGCACATAAAGTTACAATTGGAAACTCTACCTTCATATGCATTACGTCCCCACTGCATGAGAAAGTTGCCATTCTTATCGAATTTAATAATTCTGCTGTTGCAGTAACCATCAGACACAAAGAAGTCTCCATCAGACATGGTAGCAACAGCAGTAGGTTTGCAGAAGTGGTTATCATCATTGCCAGGAACAAAGGAGACTCCAAGAGTGAGAAGTGCTTTCCCACCTCCTTGTGGGAACTTGAATATCTGATGCAAAGCAACATCTGTCACCCATACATTGTTGTTGATATCCACAGTGAGTCCATGCGGAAGGTAGAACCTGCACACATATTGCCAAATTATACCAAGATCATGGAAAGTAGTTCCACATCAACAGCCTCCACATCTCCCTTTAAAAATCAAATATATAATTAAGCTACAAAGACCAATTAACTGGTTTCCAAATTATCACCAGTAACTGACTTCTATGAACTGTTTGATGAAGTCATCACTGTAAATAAAAAACATCATGCATATGCAATGGACAATGATTTTCAAGTTTCTTCCCAAAAAGTATAACTACATACTTTTGGCCCATCTGTAACTTTACTCTATATACCCCGTCTGCTAAACATTCAATAACCTTTATTTTAGTTTTTGTCTATAAACCATTTTTAAAACTTTAAAGTTTCTTTTGTGGCGTCATATTCACACACAGCTGTAGCATCTCCTTTCATCAGTAAAAAAAAAGCAAAATGATAGCATATCATATCCAACTTCTTTATATAATCTTTACATTATTTCTCTACAGGTTTCTTGGCAGTCATAATTGTCTCTCTCCTTGCAGCATACTGAAGCAATATGCTGGCAAAAAGATGGCTAAAAAATCATCTGCCACTTCACTTTAATACCAAGATCTGCCACTCGTATTAACGTCAGTCAACAAGTGCCACGCTAAGATACACACAAATGTTTTATGTGACCCAAATCATGGCAAGGTTAAACATCATGTGTTCAGAAGGGAAACTTTACTGTTCTGATGCCAGCACAGGCTGTAGCATGCACAAAGTGTCAAACAATTGTTGTATCTCCTACTGGTCCAAACCACAGCACACATATGTATGAGCCTCTCAATGTGAGCCCCTGTGAATATGGAAAACACAGGAGGAACGTCTGGAAAGGACAGCCCATAACAAACAGTCTGTTATGACTAACGAGGTTATGTAATTACAATCTCAAATAATGCCAAGACATCAAGAATTTTAAATTACTCTTATTACATTTTGTTTGTGACAATCATGTCAACAAAAAACACATGCACATTCACACACACACACACACACACATGCACATACATGTAACAAATTGTAGATATGTGTACATATACGAAGTGCAATTTTATATAAATTTACCAAATAAAAATTATAAACGCATTTAATACGAACTTCTGTACTGTTCTAGATCATTTACTGCACATCAGTATCTTGTGTGCCCTTGTCTTTGGCTTACTTTTCAAATCTGTACACCACTTCACATTTTTTAACTCCATACCTATAAAAGAGTCAGGAGATGTTCACAAGGCACATTAACAGATCATTTCTGTTCAAAGTGCTGTGCAAGTGCTGTGAAGTACTCACATGCTCCTACCCCATTCATCCAGTACCAGCCCAGAAGACGCACTGAACACAACAACAGTAGGCTGGCTGATGGGCCCCAAAGCTCGCTGGTTGTACACATCGTTTGTAAGGAATGTATTACCATCCCACACACGATCTCCACGATGGAATACTACAATATTACCATCGACATCAAAAGTGACAGCTGCAAGTTGACCAAGTTTCTTTGTAGCATCTGGCCAACTATCAACAACACTGAAACCTATAAAGGAAATACACACTGATGACTGTCATATTTCAATCAACACAAGAGTAAATGGACCTGACATTAACCACATGAAGCACAAAGTTTTTCTAAATAATGTTTAAACATTCCCTTTGTGCTCCACAGACAACACACTAAATCTCCATTACAAAGACCCACTATGTTAACTGTAGTGAGGAAAATAATGCACATATTCTGGGAATCATACACAACATATACATATTCTGTGTGTACAAAATTAAGATGATTTCGGTGTTAAAGCTGGTGACAAACAGAGTTACCAATGTCACACAAGGAGACTACTGCATTACAAATTCACTACTTAATGAATAATTACAACCATGAACTGCATGACATGAGAACTTCATGATCACAAAACTACATTATGTTGAGGCATAACCTTAAGTGAAATAAGAACAATAAAATGCAGAGTTCTGACATTTCCTGAACACAACCTGTAGAGCATGTTCAAAACGTAATGGCACATGCACAGAAACCAGATTTGGTCTTTCAGCAAAACAGACGAGTCCACTTAAATCGGCGGGGGGGTCAGTTCAGTCGACTCCTGGCAGTCGAGGAGTGTGCATCAGCGGATAGACCATGTTCCGACGTACAGTGCAAGGCTGCTGGCTACCCACTCCATTCACATCTTTCCCCCTAACTTCCCCTCCCGTGCGTCACTGTGTGCCACCACGTTCCAAACGGCCTATACTACTAACTTCACTGTCAACTGAGAGCCCATAGGGGTGATCCGAGACTTTCAGCCATAACTGAAAATTCAATACCAACAGCAAAAGTTCATAAGATTTTGACACAACAAACACTATAATTTCTATCTTGTCACTTAATGTTAAGTTGTTTTAAGCTCCACTTCAAATTATCAGCGCATATTTAAATCTGTAACAATCATGCTTTCTAGTTTTTCCTCATGCCACATACATTTTAAATATGAGCATGACATTTTGAAGAGACCAGGCAATAAATCACGTATACTGAAAACAGTGGCAAAAGTTGAAAACAACTATTATTTGTCTAAAATGTACCAGTATAAAAATTATGAACCACAACACCAGAACAAATAGTTGGCCACATACCTCCAACAAGACTATAAACACTACACTGGAAGGGGTAGTGTAGGCAGTAACACGATATGGATGTGAAATGTGGACCACAAATGAGGAGGGGAAAAATAAATTATGTAAAATGCAAGTATATTATTTGAGAAGTACATAATTATAAGAAATTAGTAGAACACAAAATAATTGAACATAAAGGCTGGATGCAGAGGAACAATGTAGAAAAAAGGGATGACTTAAGATGAGTTGGGCACTTGATGTGAAACGAAGAAGACAGATGGACACCTGACACCTCCTCAACCCCAGCACAAAGTATGAGGCGAGAACAACCAAGTAAAGTGTGGAAAGAATGAATTCTGAAGTTGCATGTACAGACAGCCAGAGAGCTGCCACATTTATAAAGCCAAATATAAAAACTCACATAACTACAGCTTCCTACAACACTTCTTAAAGACAGAAGAGTAAATGACGAGACTATGTCTGTTCTTGAACCGGAGACAATGGCAGCGGCAGCGGCAGCAGCCACCACCACAACCACCACCACCCCCACACCAACACCACCATTATGACTACAACTACTTCTTCTGGCATTACAGTCCTTGGTAAGCCTTAGACTCTTTTTGACAACACTACTGCATTGCTGAACTCATCACAGGCTCAACAGGTTCCATTAGCCACATTCTCAGCATTCCTGAAAGGCTTTTCAACCTACAAGGCAATTTACAGAATAGTCCCAATTGACTTTACCCTGCAGCAGACTTGTACTTTTGACAATGTGTTTTCACCAGCAAAGATGTCTTGGATGTATGAATGTTCAAGCAGTAGAAATGAGCAACAATTTAATAAAATTTTAAACCCAAATATTAGACATGACCTTAGCATGACAACAAAATTTGTAAAATTAAGGTCTCAACAACATGGACAAGTGGTATACACAAGCAACACACAATAAATCCCTCTACTCCTCTAGTCACCACTTCGCTTCTGTGTCAAAACTTGCAGCTTCTACCATTAATGAATACAATAATGCAATGATCACTCACTTAATGTTGCATTAAAAGTAGGTTACATAAGATCACACACTACTGCCTCTCTCAGGAACGACTTCTTGAGGACTTGGGTCTTCTGGGACATGATGCTAAGTTTTTGGTAAATGGTTCCAACATTCTGCAGGATCACGCATTACCAAGTGACATGGTGTCACGACCCAGAGGAATGAAGACATCAGCCGTGCCTCTGCAATAGCCTAAAACCTCAAACTATCAAAATTTCTTTCAGTATCCAGTGACTGAGACTAATTCCAGGGTCCCAACTACCAAGGAAGCCATATACATGATCATGGAAATACATCCAGTTTCTAAAACATAGTTTGAAAAATCTCAAAATTATGGATGATGTCCAAAACAAACTGTCATGATTATACTGTTACTATTTACAAATTAGTTTAATTATAATATCAAGTTTAAATTCCAATATTAATATAACACTGTAATAATACATGCTTATACAGGGTAACACTTATATTTTAAAAACATTTCTTTCATATCTCCTACCTTATTTCCTTGCTTTCTGTGCCTCATTACTTTCTTACCGTTATCTTTTTATTTCTGTTTATTCGTCCATCTACTATCACTTTTCTTCCCTTTTCCTTCCTTCCTCTGCTTTATGTTGGAAGTACGTTGTGCCATGTAATTTCAATGGCTTTGCTACGGTCTGAATAATCTGTACAAGCAATCAAACACTACAAGCAACATATATCACACTGAATTCTCTATAATAATTTATCATCATATTCTTACTGGAATTTTTTGAAGATTTAATCAACTTCTGTCTGCTTTTGGAAGTCCAGGGTTGAGTTCCATAGTCAGATGATTCCATGTTGTCCTGAGCAACAGGTCTGATATTTGAATTGTATGTTCCAACAGTGTCTTCCCCACTGTTCCACACATGTCTCTTGAGACCCTGCAGCATACATCTGACATCAATGAAATATTAAGCTGGTGATGCTTATTATCTGTACAATACAAAAGTATATTTTCTAAACTACATCTCTAACACTAGTAGGTCCCTCTGACGAACAGTAAACACCTACCAGATTGCCACAACTCACATACATCTACCTGCCTATGTCCACTGGTAACTCAAACAGTGACGTGAGTACTTACATGTTCAAACCCAGTGCTTGACAATTCAATGTACGATAATGATAAAGCCAGCACAAGCCCACTATAATGGATCATTCCTGAAGCCTGGAACAAAGTAATGCTTTTGTATAATTACATAATTAAATACAGTTTGTCAGATTAAGTTTAAAAGACAGGATTAAAGCATAAATATTGTAATCAGAGATGACAAGTTGGTTGGCAATTATACCACCACTCTCCACACAATCACATATCTACACAAAAAAAAATTGTCTTTATATTATGTTCCTTACTCCTTTTAAATAAAATATAAATTCTATGTTTGGCTTATTTAACAATGATGTCAGTAACTCTGACTAGAAAGTGTGAAATGACAGAATAATTACTAAATTAGTAAACAAAGATTAGAAAGCATGTGGAAGGAAGCATTCATGGCCCAATTTGAAGTATTAGCCTGGCATTTGTCTGTAAGGACTGAGGAAAACCATAAGATAGTTATCAGTCTGAAATCTTTACCAGATTTTCTCAGTCCCTCCAAGCAAATACCAGGATAGTACCTCAAAACAGGGCACTATATGCCAGAACAGTACCCCAAATTAAGGCATTATCTTCTCCAAAACATTTTTCACTACCCACCCCATCACTCCATACCATTTAGCCAGGGCTTCAAACACTACTGTTAAATAAATATATATATATATAAAATACGTACAGTAAAGGAGAACAAAATTCATTATCACTGAAAGAAGGCATAAATGTTTCAAGTAGCATATTTCATTAGTATTTAAAGAATTCTGGACAAAATCCTTGGAACCTGCCCATAATGGAAACATCCCCCAATCACTTCAGCATCCACCTGAATAAATCTCTGACCTCGAAGACAGAGGCAGCATGTTCCCCAGAATGTTAGGACCCACCCACTACACTACATGGCATATAAGTCCAGAAGACCATTGTTAAAGGATCATTATTACAGATTCCCAGAAATCACAGTCAAACTTCATATGCAAGTACCCTTTAATGTATCTCTGCAAAAGGTGCAAAAAGGAATGCAGTCACATCTATCCATTCACATTTCATCCATCAGATTACAGAATGTATTCCAATTACATTCAGGATCAGTGATCCATACTTGCAAACGAATTCAATTTTGTTAGTTTAGTCTGAATTAGCCCAATACAATCCTATTTTCCAAACAACTCATATCAGAATATCAGTTTTCTCAAAACACTTATTGCAAAGTGCCTATAATACTGCCATATAATATACAGCTGTGCTTCAAGTAGGTATATTTCTTTGAAACAGTTCTGCTATGCACTGTTATTAGCCCTCCAAAGAGATTTCTATTTACAACACCTGAACAGCCATGCCAACCACAGAGAACACAGAATTACGTGTAATACTTTGGAACAATTAGTGCCTAAATAAATGTTGTGCACAAAATCTGGAGCTATAAACAACATCCATAACATTATTCTGCTAATAAGAGTGTTATCATGGATGTTTATGAGACAACAGTCACCACACACAAAATAGCTTTCTGAATATATGTACATGATAGGTGCTAATTTATATAATGGACACTGTGGCAATCTACTGAGACCAATAATCGTCTTCATTTCCTGTCCACTGCCACTCAGAATGAGACATGTATTAGCTTCAATACAGCTGTGCCAAGTAGCTCTCTCACACACAAACACACAACTACATTATATTTTCAGTTGACTGAATTCACACAAAGTACCAACTGTTTTATTGTGTTAAATACCTTGACAACAAACCAGATCAAGATTAACAAAAAGAAAATGAGAGGGAAAACGTATGATATGTAGAACTTCGCATAAAAAATCATTATTCAGATGGGTTAGGTTTTGCATGTTTCGGTAGTCACAAATGTATTTGAACATTCAGGTCTTCAGAGATATTACTTTCTACAGTCTGAGGGCGCATGCCGTTTGAACTCGCTGACTCCAACGCCACTTCTTGCATTCCAAGTGTCAAAGTGACATGTTCAACCAAAACATTCAACAGTCAAACTCTAAAGCATCACAACGAATACGTCATAATGACGGTTGCACCGGCGCGTCAAATCTTACACCGTAAATATACACGGCTTAAACTACGAATCACGACCTGCCAACATTACTTACTTACTCCATGGTGCAGGGGCCTTCTTGAGAAGCTAACTGGTTTGCAGCTAGTCAAGAAATTCCCCGCATTTCACGGAACCCGAAGGTTCATTACCGCACTCACAATCGACCCGCCAACATTACATCTAATTTCAAAATCCAGCGGTCCCACCGACCTTACAATACAATAGAACGTAGAATGCTCTCCTACTCAACCTCTACATTTTGCAGGCGCATATAAAGGATCTTGCACACATACAAAACCTAGAATGTGTTATGCTTAACGAAACGCTTTCCCTGTCAACAGTTACAATATGGTATTCACCCTTGCTTGCAACACTGACAATCCGGAAAAGACACAATTCAAGCAACCACAACTCCGAATACGGCAACTTGTCTAACAGAGATGACCAGTAAGCATCATGATAATCGGTAAACGCTAGTGGATGTCCCAGGCAAACCTGTCAATCGGAAAGCATACGTTACCATCACGACCATGAACACGTAACATAAACCACCGAACTCAAGTCCATGGCCGTCTCTGCCGCTCTATCTCTGTTCTATCCGAACATTTGAACAAGCGCACAAATGTTGACAGAAATCGGGCATACATCCATGATCCATGGATAACTGGGTACGTTCGTTATTGCATGGATTATCTGTACACGCGTCTACGCATTGGTTTGTTTGTGTGGTCTAGCGGTGCCATCTGCGAGGAATATAAGAACAACCAATCACAACTATTCTGACGAACTTCACAAATTCTTGCCTCATCCTTACCTCCCAAGTTACGGCTACGGAATAGACTTACATTACCGTGAGTAGTGATTCAGTAAGCTACAGTTCTTTTACGGCCAGTAAGCATACCCAACCTTCCTTTCTCACAAAGCTTGAACTTACAAGAAACTCGTAGAACACACCTGGAAACCAATGAGACAGGACAAAACACACACTAACCTCAATCGGCCTAACGGTGGTGGTGCAACACATGCGAATTTTATTGATTGGTACACTCGGTAACAGTAGTCCGCGGCAACCCTGGTTACCGTATTTTATCCATTACGACAGAAAATCTTTCGGCAGCATTAGAAGTAATAACCGACCACTTTCTCCCTTGTTCGCGCACATATACAACAGTTGACTACATTTGTATCCTTCCGCAGAGCAGCTAACTCCCCCACTATTCCGGCCACGGGTCCTCACGAATGTACGCTGGTTGACAAGTACAACCTGAGGTATGCTCTTCGGCTACCATTACAAGGTATGCCATCCCAAGTACGATTTGCATACTAAACATCACAGATGAGAGATTTCAATCTGGGCGTCCACAGATGAACCTTCCATTGGCTAGTACCTGGGTGTAATAAGCACGGTGTAACTTCACAATTTATGGAAAGGCAGTTTCATAGAATAACATAAAGTTGATATCTTAGAATCTTGTGGTGCCGTTTTCGGCAATGACTGAAACAACATACCCTTGAAGATGACGGTACTATATTCCTTCAAACTGTCAAGATGTTTAATTACATAATGCAACATTCTGGAAAGACAGAATCCTTGTGATTAGTTTTGCACTTGGCTCCCACTGCAACAACACAAAAAAATGACACCTAACTTAAACAAAGTGTCCTGCTTAGACTAATAATATATGACACACTGTGGCATGTAACTGAAAACATTCTCTTCACCAATACATCCAGAATCAGTGGCCATTCATTAAATTTTAGTCAAGAATTTTTCTCTTGTCAAACCATTTCAACCTCTGTTGAAGTCTGGCAATTTTAATCACTTTACAGCAAGATTGTATGTGTGCAGGCATGCATCAAAGGTCTGATTTTATGTTTATCAGATAAAATGTTTCAAACACACATACACAAGAATGACTACACACATAAGTCCACTACAAGTTTCCTGTAAGTTTAATGGTCTTTGAGGTACATACCTATTACTATATTTCTGAACTTTTAGATCATGACAATGGTCTTACAGATGTACATGAAGGTACCAAAGTTTCTTACTGTCTGATGATAATTAAACTATGCTTTTTCCACCTTGAATTTCTAAGTCTACATGTAAAAAACCACATATGTAATTAAAATGTAAAGACAAAGAAATATACCACAATCATTAAGCAATGTGTTCATAACCATCCCATTTACCTGACATTTTATTCATATGAAAAATTTCATGACTTTTATGGCACACTTAAATCTATATCTGTGCTCATTTATGATGAACTATAGCTTCCTAGTATTCCATATACATTCAAGATACTGTCAAAGAACAAGAGGAGAAAGGTGTGTGCCACATGCATTATCTGTGAATTTGCACATTCCTTATTATTACGTAGGTCATTTCAAAAGTTCTGCACAATGTGCTTGCGCAGCCAGTAGGATGATGCAATCATTCTGATTTTCAAGACAGTTGTGAGCGGTAGAAGAAACTGACTGGAGTCAGATCTTGTACGGTAATCAGCAATCATACATTAACGCACGACCTCATACCTCAGGTGCAGTATCAGAAATTTTGGAAAAGTATGGATGGCAAGTGCTTCCCCACCTGCCGTACAGTCCTGGCATGTGCCCACCAGCCTTTGACTTGTTCCCAAAATTGAAGAAACCATTCCGTGGGAAATGCTTCAGAAGCAATGAGGTGGGGTGTCTAATGAGGTGACCCAAGTAATCAGATGCATCAACAACGAAGGCATCCTGACAGGAACATAAGACTTGCCCAAACACTGGACTGCTGTGATAAAGCACAATGAAGATTACACTGAAGGCCTGTAAATGTATTTTGTAAAATAAATTTATTTTTAAAGAGAAAAAGTACAGTGTGCAGAACTTTTGAAATGACCCACGTATTACATACAGATATAAATGTCTTTCTTTCTTTCTTAAGGTGTCTCCTATCTGTCTTGTGAAAGACAAGAGTCCTATCTATGCTAATTACTGGCCTCAACCCATGCTTCCCTTCCCTTCCTTCCCCACTTCCCTTCTCAGTATGTTCCATGGGTTAGCCTGGTTGTGGGCCGAGATTCACTGTCACTCAACAACTGGACTCCATGGGCTACCTAATTTTGGTTTCACTGTGTTGCATTTCTAAATTTTGTTTCAGATTATCTAGCGGGTGGTAGCCGAATTCCTTGGCAGTCCTGTGTCTGGTTTGATTTGGTGTTTATTTTCTGGCCGCACAGCACTGCCAAGTTACTGTGTTTATATGTGAGACCACCTTTCATTATGTGGTTTGTATCATTCATTTGGTATGTTGGTGCAGTGCACATTTATTTCAAGTTATTCATACCAACTGTAATCATTGGTGATATATTTTCTTTAAGAGTTCATTGTAAATTGATATTTGCAACTGATTTGTCTATTTAATCCAGTACTCCGACACTAAAACAAACGCCCTGCCGATGAATTATACAAGCACTGCAAGAGGCTGGTGGGGCAATGACATTACACACAACACAGTCTACTTGCCAACATCACTTCTTACCAATTAGGATACTATTTCTTGGGGATAAACTTGGATCAAACAGTGGGATCAGAGCACTGCATATGTCTGTAACAGAAGGAATACTGCAATTATTATAGGCCTACTCATAATTTAATGTGATATGGTGAACACTATGCCACTAATTTATATTAATCATCATTATCATCATCAAAACAAGGAATATGTAAATTTCCCAGTACTGTGGGGTTGCCAACCATATTTCAACACATACCGGCATGAAGTACTGGAAAGAGAACACACAATTAGCTGGACTATGTGCTTGCACCATTGCAATGACAGAACACTTAGCCTGTAAAGTCCAGATAAAATTCAAATAAATCAGTAATTGTAAATAGACCTACCTCCAGGAAGCCTGTTAGTACAGACATTCAGTCCAAGCAGCTGCCCTGGCAAAACCATTGTATTGTTTGTAAAACAATGTGCATCTTGCTTTGCATTTGTTGCAGGTTTTGCCAGACAGTATGCTAGATTGTACTGCACTAAGTATTCAGACTTTCATGTTTGTTAACAGTGAGTACATAACGTGTATGTATCATGGGCCTGTTCCTTGTATTCATTACACTTATCTTTGATACTTACGCACTGCACTGTGTTATAAACATGCGTGTTGTCATTGCAACCAATACACAAAACAATGAGAGAGGAGGATTAACTTAGTTTGATACCTTAGAGACCTTTTGTGTTCACCCTGTAGGACAGCAAAATTCCTTTTGTTGGATGTTACCAATCTCCTAAGTTTCACACTAGAACTCAATGTTCCAGAAGTTGCTACGAGGGTGATCCCAAAAGTAAGGTCTCCATAATTCTGGGGCTGCAGGGAAACTGTTCGCGTGACTGTTGGCCACACTGCTGTGTTTGTTGGTTCCCTCACTCCCAAACACGCCGTCGCTCAGCCTGCTAGGACACTCAGTCTTGGCTCGGCAGCCGTTTGTAATGGAGCTTCCGCTTGCTGCTCCCGCCAGGTGCGAAGTTCGAGCAGTAATTCGGTTTTTGAACGCAAAAGGCGTTAAACCTATCGAAATTCATTGCCAATTGACGGAAGTGTATGGGGAGTCATGCATGGATGTCAAAAACGTCCGCAAGTGGTGTAGGGAGTTTACAGCTGATCGCACGGAAATTCATGATGAAGAAAGAAGCGGGAGACCGTCAATTTCCGACGAGACAGTCGCGAAGGGTGAACAAATGCATCAAGATCAGAGGATCACTCTCGATGATCTCTGCATTTTGGTTCCTGAGATTTCTCGAAGCACCATTGGTAGGACTTTGACTGAAAAGTTAGAATATCGGAACGTGTGCGCAAGATGGGTCCCACGCATGCTCACAGAAGACCACCAACGGCAACGCACTGACTCCTCACGTGAATTTCTTCAGCGCTACGCAGACGAAAATGACAACTTTTTGGATTCGATTGTCATGGGTGACGAAACCTGAGCGTTCCATTTCACACCTGAGACCAAACAACAATCACGTGAGTGGCGGCATTCCTCTTCACCCCAAGCCGCAAAAATTCAAAACAACACAGTCTGCCGGCAAAGTCATGGCAACTGTGTTTTGGGATTGAAAGGGGGTATTGTTGGTTGACTTCATGGCTCATGGGACCACAATAAACACTGACAGGTATTGTGAGACACTCAAAAAACTCAGACGGGCGATTCAGAACCGGAGAAGAGGAATGCTGACAAAGGGCGTATGCCTTCTCCACAACAACGCTCGCCCCCCTCCCCCCTCGCCCGTCAAACTGTTGCTCTCCTGGATCAGTTTGGATGGAACATCATCACCCACCCACCCTATAGTCTGGACTTGGCACCCTGTGACTACCACTTGTTTCCTAAGTTGAAAGAACATTTGGCCGGAAGGCGCTTCAGTGACGATGACAAGGTGAAAGTTGCGGTCCAACGCTTCCTCAACGACATGGCGGCGAGCTGGTATGACATGGGCATACAAAAACTGCCTCTGTGCCTACAAAAATGCATCGACCGAAATGGCGATTATGTAGAAAAATAGAGGAATGTTCAAACTTTAAAATGATGTATCAATTATTGAAAATAAATGTTTCTTTCTATTTCTAAAAA
>Ga0131853_10012210_pt1 | contig 15727 bp, 11 predicted proteins | sample TergutLab28metaG_FD_92764 | JGI IMG/M metagenome (GOLD analysis project Ga0131853, IMG submission 92764) | Labiotermes labralis P1 segment gut microbial communities from Petit-Saut dam, French Guiana - Lab288 P1 (version 2) (version 2) | ecosystem: Host-associated > Arthropoda: Insects >...
ATTCAAACGGGCACTAAACAACTAACAATAAAACAGAACTACCATGGCCTTCATCACCGGGATACTCGCCTGGTTTTGCCGTTCCACCCCCCCCCCCCCGGCCCTAAAGCAAGTGTAAGAATCTTAGAGCAGGATGTAACACTTTGAACAGTGAGAGAGAATTATAATAAAAGACAGGTTGTGCTTATTTTTTTGTTCTGGCACTGGAGCGCTACTGCAGTCTCCACTGAGTCCATTGTCCAGCCCTCACAAGACAGAACAATAAATATGGGGCATTAGTGTAACTGCAGTACACAGAAGAAAGCCAAAATACTCTAGGAGACACGCCCATTAGTCCATCACAAATCCCACTCAGACTGTCCTGGGACCAAACTGGGCCTCCGCGGCCAAAAACTGGCCTGTAAACGCCCAAACTCTGAAACGGACGAAAGGCAGGCTTACTTAAACATGTAGTCAGAGGCAGAACTAAAGAGGCTTACCATATTTAACGATGCAATGTCAAATGCAAAAGTTATTTATGATCGAATGACATAAAATGATTTTGAATGCCAAACTAGAGGGGCTGGGAAAGAGAAAAGTGACGAATATTACGATACATTTTATTTTAAATTTTAACTTCAGCTGTTGATTTGATGTACATGTACAGTAAGTTAATTATAAATGCGAAGCAGAGAGGAATATCGCAGTAAGTAACTTTTGACCATTCAAGTAATATCCCAGCGCTTTCCTCCGTACGTGAAATCACGTAAAATCTCAGCTTTGGACGAGATGTGATCCACAAACTCACTTACACACACACACACACACACACACACACACACAAAACGGAAGCCCTACCTTCCAAAACCCATTACCCCGTCCTGTACACCGAAGACTTCAGTCTAATTCAATGCGTGCATATCGGTTCATCCGTTCCGTAAATTACTGAATGATGCATTTTGACTATAAATTTTAGAAATGATTTATTAACGGCGAATGACAGTACACTATATTTGTTAACGGCGCGTTTTAGAGTCCGTGGTAAAAAATGAGCTGTGACCGTTTCGTTAATCCGTACCTGCACGACGCCATGTCAACTGTTGCAGTTTAGTAGGGCTAGGTGGAATCACACTCACGTGTCTAATTGTACATTATGGAAAGTAACAAAGTAGCCTACTTTAACGGTACCATCCTCGCACTCGTCTAGAAGTACTGAATAAAACCATAATCAATTTCAGGCACTTCACAGGACGAAATTCGAAACTGTTTCTTTCCTAGTACGAAGCAATAACAAAATATTGTTCCTCTAATATTTTTGTACGCCAATTTCATCTGTTAACGAGTAAGTGTGAGTTCTTGGAATTACAAGTTGTTGAGTGACAACCCACTAATTAGATTGTATCCCTCAGGGGAAGACACTTTTAAAAGACAAATGGTTGCATGGTCGTGTTTTTGCAGGAATGTAAAATGAATGTTTAGCGAGTTTAGTGACCGTGATGTGCGAAGAGATTTTACTCTGCTTCGGGTACACAGAAATAGAAGTATTATATTCAGCCAGTAGTAAATATGATGTCTGCATATATGAATAAGCTGTTACGTAAAACAATCTGTAGGTTTCGATTTAAAAATCAGTCGGACAGCTTCAGCTACTGGACAGATACGTGTTTTCAAGTCTTCTTTATCCATAGCTCATTTAATGACGCTTCAAGTAATTCAGACCACTTTGCTATGAAGAATTAGGTCATAGTGAATAATGAAATGAAAAAGACGTAGAAACACGCGATCTTGAACCATTTAGGGCAGAAATAATACCCCATGGACTTGCCTTGAAGGACTGAGGAAAATCATGATTAACAATCCGCTAGAATTGTGGGAGTGGCTGAAATACGTATCGGGAACCGTCGCTATAATCATCGCCGCGAAGTCTGTCTACGACAGACCCATAACCTCTTCCATATCGGATTCTCCACAGTGCGCACTTCCTCTGTCAATTTCCAGTATCTTGTTTCCTTAAGGTCGTTCAGTAGCTGCATACGTCTTTCTCCTCATCTTTCCGTCCTTTCCACGTTCCCTTCAACGACATGCCTTACACGGCAGTTCAAACGCAAGATGTAACAGATACAGTTAGACCTCCGTTATTTTACTGTACGTAGGACGTTCCTTTCCTCATTGACTGTGTAAACAGCTACTCCAGCACCACATTCCAACACTTCACAGGTATTTACGATCTACTGTCCGGAGTGTCAGTCATTCACTACCACACAAAGCTATGCTTCAAGTGTAGCATTTGACTACTTCCCTCTTTAAATTTAACTGCAATCTGTCGGCGAATAGAGCCTTCTTCTTGCCCAGTGCTCCTTCCGCCATGGCATCCCTGGATTAAAATCCAAGTGTACGTCATGAATAATTTGATATCAGGCTACCCAAAACAAGTCGAAATACTTCACATTCTCCCTTTGTTTTTGATCTCTCACCATCTTTGCTGGGAATGATTACCTTGAGATACTCCATTCAAAAATACATGGGAAAAAATTTCAGTTCGATAAGTTCCTGTCTCAACCAGAGAGAAAACTTCAAGGGTTGTAGATTTGAGGTTTCTATGCAAGAGAAGCATTGTCGGGATGCCATTAGTAACATTCCTAGACTATTTCATATGTTCTGGTTTAATAATGTTTACAGCTGTTATAGGTAAAAGAGAAACTTAATTAGCCTTATTTCATTAGTTCAGTTTTACTGACATCAAATCGCGTTATACGGGGCCGAACTGAACTGCAAGGTGCTAAAATTTGTGTGAATTTCCTCAGTCTCTTTACGCAAGAGCTGGATGTTACCTCGAAGTCTGTGACGACCTGTTCCAACCACATACTTTCTACTTCGTTTATTGTCATCCTGCCATCGCGCGCTATGTCACGTACGTGGCTGACAAAGTGTTAACAAATAAACAAGCAAACAAACAAGCAGGAATGGCTAGAGGACCCGCTGTGAAGGATGAGTTCGTGTGATGTTAACTTCCACGGCATGTACACGAAAACCGTATCTCATGGAAACCTAACTGGTAATTTCGTATGAAAGGCAACAGGTGCGTCCTGCCAATAGCTACTTCATACAGAGGAACATGAAATTATTCTGGATCAAAGTTAGTAAAATTTGTATTAGTGTACACAGAAGCGAATAGTGATCGAATGGTGGCGATTTGTAAGCTTCTGGAATTGGATGCTCTCTCGCTAGTGTTTAGTGTACCGTGTTCATTTTCGCAGAACACATTATAGCGGGAGAAAGATCAAAAGGACAGACGTGTTACGTCTGCACTACCGACATGTTTGGTACGAACCCATGCATAAAGCAGTGTAATATGTCGGCATAGTAACTGCCTCTTTTGAAGTGGAATGCAGTAATTTTTCTGGACTCCCCCTCAAGTGTGGGGGTTGTTTGTTGGCAAGGCAATCAATAAGACAAGTTAGACGTCTCATGATTGTTTTCGCACCTTCTTAACAAGCATGAAGCAAGTCCAGGCAAGCAAATGAGTTGAAGAGAGAAGACAAATTAACAAGACGTAGTGCTAGCAACCGAAAGTGAAGAAAATGAGTTTCAAATGAATTCCTGTCAGCATGACATTATTATGAGAATCATCCAAAGCGTGAAAATTAAAAGCGTTTTAAGACTAAATTTTCATTTTCAGAGCAATTTTGTTTCCATGGTCCTAACAGCAGGCCCATTGTGTTCAAGAGCCATGTCAGCTTGTCAGACATATTTGTGAATCTAAATAACAGGAGTCTTAAAATGAAATATGGACTGCCTTGAAACTCTGATCTGCGACATGTTCAATGTCGAGAAAACTGCTTTAGCCTGGACGATGTGGAGTCTCTACTGTCGCCCGCACCGAAACCAGCAGCATTAATTTATTTTCAAAGAGGGACGACAGATAAGCTAATTAAGGTTAATATTTTCTTCTTGGTCATTAGAAGACAGAAGAAGATGGATCAGTCATGTAATTATTGCTATCGTATGTTCTTCACAAAAAAACCTCATAAAATTAACACATAATTAGCATGTCAGCTACTCTTCGACTGTCTGCTACGAGATTAATTTTCGATAACATTAATCTCATTTGAATGGAATTTGGTAGTGACATATAAAACACGTGGCCAAGGAAATTAAACTCTTGTTCCTGGCGGTCCAGGTATTCCAAAGCTGTATAAACTTCAAAGCAAATTACATCAACAGCCCTCTTCAAAATGGGTTTCTTGTAAAAATAAGAGCACTTACAGGGCAAAATTGCTTCAGGATAACTAGAATACACATACAACTTCAAAATTACGTCAGTAACATGTACCCTTATGAAATTTTTACTCTCTGTGTCAGAATAAGGCCCCATTTATTTTTATAAAACAATTTTGCAACCAGAATTTTGTATATATTTTTGTATTACCTGAAGATGGCGAAGTCGACCGAAACAAATTGTAATGCCATAATAAGCACTGACAATAAACCTTAGCTCTGAAGAGCTCGGTTGTTTTTAATATAATTATGTATTATCACAAAGAAATGTATGGAATGAAGATCAAAAAGTTTGTCGCCGTACGCGATATGAAGGCATATGTAGGTGGAGGTATATTTCCACCCATTCTTAACCGCGGCACTAAAAGGAGGTGAGTGAATATCTTCATATGCCGATTGCTTTACCCCCAGGAAAAAAAAAACTCCAACTATTCACTGAAGAGGGGACTAGGTGAGGCCCAGAGGAGGAATGAACGCTCTGGAGCAAAGAAATTTACCCCACTGCTAAGAGCACGAGACACAGTTTCGATCCAATTAAGACACACAACAATTATTTGAAAATTGTACTAGAGTACACAGTTAATGGGAACAGAACAAAAGAGCCAATTTACGTGTAACGTAACACTGCGGCGTGTTCGTTCAACAATTGTTGCAGTAGAAAAGCAATACGTATTACATATTGCGTGTGTGTGTGTTTGTAGCCTTTGATATCTGGCATGCAATGCGCATGTGCCACATTGTCATCTGTGGCCTGCCCGGCCCTACAATATTTTTGCACATCATCTCTTAAAAGGTGTGATTAGGGAAAAAAAGTTACTTAATATAAAATGAGTTTTGATATTCTCTACAACTTTTGTTCAAAACATTTCTCATTCTAAGAAGAACTGGGCGAGATATGATAAAAAATGTAGATTGGAACTGTCTCGATAGATTTTCGAGAAATACTCAAATACCAAATTTCATAAAAGTCCGTCCAGTCGGAACCGAGTTGTTCCATGCGGACAAAGGGACAGAAGTGAAGAAACTAATAGTCACTTTACGTAATTTTGCTAACGCACTTAAAAACTATTTCCAAATGCCCCGTGTATACGTAACGTGACTAATCTCTACAAAATTAAGTTTGCCTCTGTAGTAAATATAGGCGAAGGGCAAGACCCACATGTGCCAAATACAACAGCTTCTTTGAAAGATATCTGTAGTTTATTGAAGCACTCAGTTGCTAAGTCAAGCTATACAGCATCGAAAAAATACACGACAGTGAATAATGGAATGTAAAGGATTTGGCAGGAAGCGGTCGTCGCGCGATTGAACGTATGCCTGTACTATTCAGGCAAACTGCCTCCAGAGGGGGGAAAACTATAACAAAAAATCCTGAATCAGGGAAGTCAACCTCTCAGACAGCTCCCTAATTAATACAACTCAGAAGTGTGAGCCAAGTTTGCTCTATTACTTGTAAAAAAGTAAAACCTCTCCTTTGAAATTCAAAAGAGCCGTAAAGGGGCAGAGGTGATACCGCTTTACGCATTTTAACCAGAAGGAGGCAACAGCGCCACGCGTTAGCTAATTTATGTCCAGCCATTAACGTAGTCGATAACAGTGTGCCCACAGTCGGACAAGCCATGGCATGTAGCTGGTAGCTGTTACAGTAGGGCAACCAAAGCTGTAGCATCGCAGGACATGAAGACATGACCGTCTTTACATGACAGTACGTGCTACTGTGTATTTCGAGGGCCCAGAGAAGAACACTCCACGCGGGACTTCCACTCCACAGACAAGTTGTTCCGAGGGTCGCACACAAGTGCTCTACAGCAATCCCACTAATACACAAGGTTTTCCACGATCTAGAGCAGCGTGCCATTCTTAATGGATTCACGGGAAAAAATTACGTAATATGAATCAAAGAAATTTTAAAAGCAGAGGATTAAATACAGCAATTAACAGGCAAAGAGTTTTTCGTGACTTACGTGAAATTAACAATTACATTATCAGTCAGGTTCGTAACAGTACGTTAACTAAGAGAACATAACACAAGCACTCAAAAGTGTAAGGTCACTAAGATCCGTCCCCATGGCGCAGAACTACAGTAGGGACTCGTTTTACGGCGGAGTTATGTTCTCGAATATTTGGTTGTAAATCGAATCGTCGTAAAACGAGTACAATTTAAATGGTTTAAATTGAGATAGGTACATGGCCCAAACAAATTAGTCAAATAGTATTATAATTTACAATATTTCTTTACATTATGACACACAATTTTAATTTAATGAATTAGTTATATAGAAAATTGACAAAAAAATCAATCAAATCACTTTTTATTTTGTTGAAGAAGGCCCAGGCCGTGGTTCAGAAGACATCAAGAAAGAATGTACCGTCAACTCTTCTGATTTTTTCTTCTTTTCTGTCTTTTTTATGGACGCCATGGGTGGAAAAATCAACATAAACGTAAAAGAACTGCACTAAAATAGAAAAAGATGAAATATATACACATCGGAAAAGAGCTAGAAGCACACTAAGTAGAGAAAGGACGCTTAAGTTGCGACAGTGATGCACCACAAGTCGGGAGTGCTCGGTCCGACTCGACAAGGGTCGTAAAAGTGAATCGTCGTAAAACGAACCGTCGCAAAGCGAGACCCTACTGCATTTGTCACTGGTGACAAGCTACGTGCTGTTTCTCCCAATGTCCCTAACCAATACTGTCTTCAAAAAATTAACACACTTTCCAAAGATCGTACATTATGCAGAGAAGCGGGGATAGCGTACTCGGTATGGTGACTAGGCCACGGACTAGACAACCGAAGAATCGGGGTTCTTTGTCACCTAGGGCAAGAAATTTGTCTGCTTTCCGACGCATTAAAAAAGTGTCAAACCCAGCCTCTAATTTGATGGTTGTCGCGTGTTCTTCCCCCGGGATTGAAGTGGATGGGTCGTGAAGCTGATCACTCACGTACCATCTAATGTCGAGGTTAAGAATAGTGGCGCCATACCTCCATAACTTCCACAAGAACACCATGTTGATATGACTCAAGAGAGCAAGATGAAGATAAAATGTATCCTCGAAGTAAATGCTGTTAAAAATGTTTTTCACCGTGATTGCTTAATGCATGTCCATAACGTTAAAGTCTGTAGTTGAGTCAAGGACAGCGTGCAAGACGGCGTACGGCATTTACAATCTGTTCGAAGTTGGGTGCAGTTTCTGTTTTTCACTTCAGTCCAGCCAGAATAACTCAGAAACAGTAAATTTAATTAAGCCACTACATCGTTCCAATTCCTAGTTTTTCTACACACCTCTTTCACGTCTGACGATAATACCTGTCGTTAGATTTATTAGTTATTGAATAACCCAGAGACTAAAGAACTACAAACGAACCGAGAGGCGGGAGTGGGCACATCGTTAAACAGGCGCATTTCTCTTCTTTCTTCCTTCCTTCCTTATTTTCAAATTTTCCTCATTTCGTTTCCTAGATAATTCTGTCCTTTTCGTGATCCTTCGCTCTTTTTTTTTTCGCCTTTTTCGTTTCTGCAATTAGAAAACAAAAACAAATGTCGAATTCCCTACATAATATTCGTAGTTTAGAATATCTATGGCCAGAAAGACGTGAGAAGCAGAAATATTAGTTACAAAATTTCACAACACAGAGACATGGTGTTTTTGTTTCACACCTTACCTGTCAGATCACAGCAGCTGCGCCACTTCCCGTCTTCTGTATGTAGAACACATTCGATTCACTACGGACATTTAAGGAGAAAGTTTCCTCTCGTTAGTGATTATGCCTTCGAAGGCAAAGCGATGTTATTTCAACCACGAAACAAACCTCCATGTGAGGTGGAAGTCCGCAACATATCACATGTCTTAGGCTACATAACCACAAATCGTGCAAACATTAGAGAATCTGCCACACATCGCATAACATACGTATAAAAATAGGAAAATGTTGTTCTACGGTTATGAAACAAACTTGTTCTTTGTGACTTTTCACAAGATCTACAAGCAGCTTGTATTTTTTTTTTTTAAGTACGGTGGCTACTCGCTATCCGTACAACCTCCAAACTGGAGGAACAGGATTTTCGTCAGTGTATACTCCCTTATGAGGGTAGCTTCACCAAGCATGAAGATCCTCTACTGGCCCGACTTGTGGGACACAATATTCTGCCTCCTCATCTCAGGCCTTTCCGGCTGGAAGGAACCTGCTGCAAAGATCACATCGAAACAATACAGAAAAAGAGGTAACCGAAAGTCGCCCTACACTCGTACCTCGTAGGAACAAGAGAACCTGCCAAACCATGTAAAAGATGGCAATGAAGCAGGAAAAGGTCGAAACGCCAAAGCCCTGACAGGAAGATTGCTTACGTGATTAATCTTGCTACGAATCTGATGAATATATGTTTTGACAACAGGTGATCAACGTTACAGGTACTACATTGAATAGTCAATTTATGGCGTTAAAGAAAATTAACCAGAATGCAGGCACAAAGATTGTTTTCTTGCCTTCCGTTACAATCATAGTACATGTATAATAAAACAGCCATTGTAATAATCTTGTATTCTTTGTTAGTGTGGATGTCCACTTGTTATTTCCGGCAACAGCTTCCCTTATTTCGTGTAAACAACTAAATGTTTCAGCACACTTATTTTTATGTTGTCATTAAGGGGATGGGCCCAAATGTACGTAATATATAACATATAAGAGGATGTAACGTTTGTTTAGAGAATATAAACATTTCCAAATTTAATTTTCTAAAATCTGAGCCGCAACAGCGTCGTCAGTAAAGCGACCAGGCAACAAGTTGGACAACAGAAAAATTGTGGTTCGATCGCCGGTAATGGAAGGACTTTTTTTTTCTTCAAAGCGTCCAGATCTGCTCCTGCACCCATCCAGCCTCCTATTCCATACGTCCTGGGGAGGTGTGGGGAGGTGGGTGGGGGGGAGCTTTTTCCCCCTGAGTTAAGCGGCTGGGGCATGAAGTTAACCACTCGCCTCCATCTTGTGTAAAGGTCAACAACGAAAGAATCTATACATTCACTCCTCCATATGCTTTCATAGCGTGTAGGGGGAATTCACTTCACTTGACCTCAAATTCGTCGTGTTATAAACGACAGGGTGAGGAAGTGAGCGGATGATATTAAAATGGATCTTGGATAAATAGCCCATTTGCTATTTTGCTGAACGACGTGCATGAGTGACACTTAAGCATTTTACTTAGGAGGCCGCGGCTTCAAATATCTCCCCTGAGAGACCGACGCTGACTGATGTTTGTGAATTTACCTTACCTCCTGTAGACCAATAAGTATTTCAGTGTGTAGTCTGACGTTTAACAGCTCCACAGCCTCTTCCAAAGCCAGTTCTCCACAGAGTGCTATATAGTACTTCCTCTTTCAGAGTGCACTGTCCTGTCTTTCCTTAAGTTCCTCTAGCACCTTCTTCCCAGCATTTCTTCAAATTACGCCAAGACAGCTTCCTTCCTAGTTCACTATCCACCAATCACTAAAAAATTCGAGGTCCTGAATAGATAACCTCTTCTAGTAACAATGTCCTTAACTAAAATGTCAATAAGTAAATATGAACCAGGTAAAAATTAGGTTTTTATGACTAAGGTAATGAATGAACCCATAAAGTTGGCCAAAGCGATAATGCTACGGGCTTGTATTCGGTTGAGACCCGTTCCTAATTCATGCCTGGATACCGACTATCCTGACCAATATAATACCTGGTTATCCTCAGTCACCCCAGCCGAATTCTTGTAAGGTCCCACCAGCCGGGCCACGAACGCTTCTTTAAAAATCATTTCAAATTTAATATTCACTAAACTAAACACCTTACTATTCGGTGCTGTAAAATATAAGATAGCGACGTCACTAATAAACGACTAACTAGATTAATGACACGCATATGTTTTTAACAGTGGGCAACTCACACAAGAGTGATTTGGCGAAGTGCCACAAAGTGTACTTGAAATATATGATATTATTCTTGATTTCAAAATATATGTATTGAAATACCGAACTGTATTCAAGTCATTCACATTTGTGCTCTATTAAGACAAACAGCACAGCTTCTTTAACAAGTAATACTGATTAATTTATGTTTATTCCCACTGGAATTTATATGGGACTGATGATTATTGGAATCTCCACGGGCTACTCAGGAAAGAGTCGAGGAGCACAAAATGCGCTAAATGGGCTAGATAAGTTACGTCCACTGACTCCGCCTCATGTCGTCATTGGTCGCTTTGATCACCACAGCTTATTAAATATCAGGTTCTTAGACCGACAGTCTGTTCTAATATACCCAAAAGAAGGCCCATTGCCTGAAGAATGCATTCCAGAAATAGGATGCGACGTACACTAAATACCGTACAGCGTACGCCGCCTAAAGCACATAACAAAATTTTGTTTGTGTGGGTAATAAACTCAAGCAAGCAACAAGCTAGTTGAAAAGGTAAAGTTTCTTGTTCATATTCTGTAGACTCGAAAGTCGAACGTGATGCTGACTATGCCAGTGTTGCACAGATGTTCCAAAAATCCAGAAGGTTCTTCAAAATTCTAGACGCTATAAGAATGACCTGCAGCAAATGCCACACTGAGGGCCCACAAATATTAGGCGCTACTGTACACAATTCAGTCGCCATGGCGACCTGGCGCCAAGGATTTGTGCACCCCTTAACTATGCTACAAGAACTTTTACGAGTTTCCTCAGTTTATACAGGAAAGCCAGAGATCGTAATTTAAAACGGGCCACGACCAGTTTCTTTCACGTTCTTTTCAATTCATCATCTTCAATTAGGCAATCATTAGACGATACATATTGTGAATTACTGACAGAAAAATGTCCGTTAAACAGAGACATTCTGAGAACAATCTGAACTGGAATCTTTTACTCTCTTTATGAGACGCATGAAAGCAGAAGGCCCTATCTTACGTCGCTGCATGAAAATGAACTTCCACTGCTTATAAATTTCTGCATCCCATCCAACTACCTGCTAGAGGGCAATGTAATTTGAACCGAGTGGATACGTTATGATAAAGCATCAGCAGCCTTATGGTACTTCTTTCGCTCGTCGACCTACCGAAGTGAAAGTAAAACAAGCGTTACCGAATAATTACATTATAATGAATGTCATAGGCCCAATGGTGGTATCTTAGAGCAGACAATTCCCATCATACGTGTACATTTATTTACACATAGTTCTTAAAAAAAATCCTTCAAATTTATAGGTACAGTGTGAAGGCAATCAAATATTCAGTCCTGTACTTCAGTAAAAACAGGTTTCATATTGACTCCCATTGTGCAATAAAATAACTAATGAGATTTTTTTTGTGTTTCAGTGTTCCATACGTAGTACTAAAACAAAAGACGATTGTAACCCCCAAAATGATTACAAACAATCAAATGTAAATTCTTCGATTACCGAATAGGACCAATACGTATTTGCTATTTTCACTTCCTCAGAGTTACAAATGTCCTAGTTAATTGCTAAACTTGTCTCAAGCCTTCTGGCAATTTCGTGTCACAGCCAGACGAAATGCATTTCAGGCTCCTTTTAAGCAACGGTAAAGATTCTTTCTTGCGAAATTTTAAGGTCACATTCCAAAAGCGCATCTTAGTACGAAATAGAAATAATTGGCTACCCCTGACTCAGAGACCAAGGATAACTCAAAAGCCTGTATCTTTTTCTCTCGACCTAGACAGCTTCTAATACAGTGCTTTAAGTTGCGTTTATGTAAGAGTGTTAAGGCAAGACCTTCGTGGGCCTGCCTTATAAGACACTGCCTTATAACACACTGCCTTATAACACACTGCCTTATAACACACTGCCTTATAACACACTGCCTTATAACACACTGCCTTATAACACACTGCTATTAACTGCTGGAAGGGAAAGTAAACGAAAACAGGTGTGAGAGATAAGTATACGGACGATCATGACTCTTTTATACGTGAGAGTGCTTCCTAGCAACTAAGCGCCTTGCTTTATTATTGTATTAGTTCTGCAGGAAGAATATGATGTAAAGTTTAGCATTACAACACTCGGGCTGTTCTTACGATATTACATGCATTAGTGTTTCGGTAATACCAGGGTCTACTCCAGTATCGAAGTAAAGACAGTACGACAGGCACAGAATGTAGGACAGGGTATGCAAATGAGTAAAAAATAACGTATGGCATGTGCCGTGATTAACCAGGGATGTGATCTGCAAGAAATGTAGCAGAAATGCGAGGAAAACAAATAAGCCTACATTAACAAATCTTGAAAAGAATGCGGAAAGTAAATAGACCTGGGAGACATCTCCGGATAACATTTAGATATATATTAAAAGAAATGAGTTTTGACATTAACACCGAATTAAAAGAGCTCAGGACAGAGTTCAGTGAAGATATTTTGTAAACGCGGTTACGTGAAAGCAAAGAATTTCCTGACCGAATTTTTAACTACTCTCTCGTCCAATTACTACTGCAGGCACAAGTGGACCCATGAAATACCCACGTCCCGAATGATTTAAACCCAGAATCCCAGTGTCTGAGCAACCTTTCACGTACACCCACAAAGACTGGTAAGGTGAAACAGGAAATGTAAATCCTTTGATACATTCAAACGCTGAAGACCACGTTACACCTTCAACACTACACTACTTATAACCATTTTTACAGTTACAGAAAGCGACCTCCTTACGCGCAGGGAAGAATACACGTCCTCGTAATGTAACGTCCGTCGTTAACTGGATTTGCAATTAACGCCTTTCGTCTGGGGGGGGGGGTGTCGTTATCTCAGCATGGTACCAGGCCCCGGTAGCGTACTGCAAGGTGGCCTGGGGCTACTTACAGACACAGAAGGCAAATGACTTGCATAATGGATGCGTTTTCTTGTGCATTATCGGTCAGCAGCAAATTTGGATACAGATCAGCGAACATAAACGTATCTTAATCTACATTTATTTTACATTTCTGTACACAGTAAGGGTAAAGATGAAGATAAGATCGTTTCTGTGCAAGACATGAAGACATGGGGAATGGAGGTAATGCTCCACTCTTTTCGAACCTCCGCATTCTATGGGGTGAGTAGTTGACTAGGAATGCGACTCGTTTATTCATGGGGAACAGCTCACTGTGCCGTTGACTAAGATTCAATGAAGCCCAGCCGCTTTTAACGTTTTCTGGAACTGAGAATTACCTGTCACTGCTGGGAACTGAAACAGGCCGTTGTCTGGTCACCATACTGACTACGTCAGCCTTTGCAAAGAGTACCAGACAACGCGATTTTTTTTTCTGGAGACGTTAGAGAAGACACTACGAGGCTTATTAAAAATTGCAGCATTAGGAATAAAATACTGTTCATTATTCGTTGCGGCTAAACAGCAAACTTTACAACCTACGCGTTTTGTCCTGCACGGATTGTAACACATAACATCAACGAAAGACTGGGTAAAATGATATGGCAGAGCGGCCGCAGGATACAGAATAACGAAAAATAAAGTCAAGATAGCACAGCAGACCTTGGAGTAATACCAACACAGACACGAAAACCCCTACCAGGAATACAGAACATCGGAACAAAAATCCTGAACACCGTACCCCCAGAAACTGCTTTAAAGATAAGGAACACAAACACACAAGGCGTCCGAGAAATGACGAAACCCCTTTTAACGTTTGTAACCACAGCAGACCAAGAGCCTAAACCGTGATGGTGATGATAAAAGATGATACAAAAAGCAAACAGCAGAATCACATTATACATATGAATGCATTGCATTACTCGTCACAGGCATTATCATAATGGCTTGTTTCTGTGGGAAAGTTTGTAATTGCAGGCACTATGTTACAGTGGCTCCAAAACGTAAAAGCTTCATCTCCCCTTGCAACGCAGGTTCGAACTGTTCTCCCACACAAGTAAAGTTCCTCACCTGCTGAGTTCATGCTAGTATTTATTTACAGTGCATGTAACCGTAACACATCAACTACATAGTCCATTTCTAGCGTCAGTGAAGGTAATTGTGGTATTGCACGAATTGATAATTGATCTAACTTTCATTTGCTTTGAACATTTTCGACTTCAGATTATAATGTTAAGCGGACAGTTTCACATGCACCGCTGTCAATGTCGCGTTCGCTCGTCTCCTCACTGCTGTAGACCCAAATTAATGATTTCATGCGACTCGGGTAACTACATGTATGCATAGGATAACAAGTTTAAATCACCAGAAGTACCCACAAGTACCCAACACAGGCCTGTTTCAAGCGTCTTCGCAAAGCTGCGAAAAGCGGCTATTGGATCCGTCATGTCCGTCGAGCTGTAAGTCTGCCACTCTATTCTCACGGAATTTCTCGGTTCCAGCCAGAAGGAAATTCGTAAAATTCTATTTGCAGGTCGGGGGGGGGGGGAACTACAATATGGCAATACAATTAAATTTTGGTTTTAAAATCGGAAAAAAAAAAAATAATATAAACTTTACATGAGAACAAACGTGCGTTTATGACTACCTTTACCACTGTTACCGTCGCTAGTAATCGACAATAACCTGCCCTACTTTCTGGTGTGGTTTACAAGAAGCATCTTAGAGACAAAAGTTGCAAACATAATGTTCAATATTTACTGACTGCGTCTATGGACATGGCAGTCGGCATGGAGGTATAGATCATAAACGTACCTACAAACTGCGCCCGAAACATTATTTTTAAGGGGATAATTACAAACGATTTTGATGGGATGAAGATTTAAGATTACAAATGACCGATAAATTTAACAAAATCAATGTACCGGTATATAAGTTTTGCAAAGAAATACAAAACGGATTCTTATACTTGTAATAACATTTTATATTATGTGCATAGCTGTAAACAATAAGAAGTGTTATCAAAGTGAGAAGGGTCCATGACATATGAAGGTGCCCCAGCGTTGTGCTATATGTGAACTTCCTGTTTCGTTATGAGTCGAAAAGATCAAAACTTGCAGACTTCTAACATACGTGTATATGCATTCGCTGCGAAAGCTTAATAATTGGTATAAAACCCTCTTAATAAATGTCGGCATTCGGTACTTTATAGGAGATTAAAATTCTTTATGTAATTTGTGCCAAGTCAGTAGAGAGGCAGCACGGTTCTGACAACGGTGAGGCTTAGACAGAGAGGAACTGACACAACCACAAAACGTCCCTCCGGAATTTACACAGGTCTCTAAGTATAGTTGCAAAAACTTCATTCTGTGGTATCGTTATTCTGAAATGTGCCATCCCGTTGTGTGTATAAATAAATATGTACAGGTATTTTGTTGCAGCTGCAACGAAAATAGACACCTACGCGAGCATTGCACCCCAAGTCAGCACAATACCCACATTACAGAACACCTCCCCCCCCCCCCCCCCCCCCGCCCCTTAAATTAAGTAAAAAAAAAAAAAACACATGGGGGATGTCCCCCCTTTTTTAAAACCCCACAAATAAAATAAAAAAAAAAATACTTTTTGAGTAAAACCCATATG
>Ga0131853_10012211_pt1 | contig 15726 bp, 7 predicted proteins | sample TergutLab28metaG_FD_92764 | JGI IMG/M metagenome (GOLD analysis project Ga0131853, IMG submission 92764) | Labiotermes labralis P1 segment gut microbial communities from Petit-Saut dam, French Guiana - Lab288 P1 (version 2) (version 2) | ecosystem: Host-associated > Arthropoda: Insects >...
ACCACTTCTTTTTATAAATTTTACCAATTTTCACTTTTCAGCTACATATGTTGTCTTTATAAGAGACATCTTTTGGCTCACTCTGGGAGGGTGTGTGTGTTTATATATATATATATATATATATGTGTGTGTGTGTGTGTGTGTGTGTGTGTGTATGTATCTGATGACGGCAAATGAGGCCTAAACATGTGGTACAAATATAACAAATATAATTCTCGTAAATAACCACGGATACAAAAGTTGTCATTGGTTGGATATATATATATATATATATATTCATTTTAATTTACAGTGTAAGATGTGTCCATCATCAGCTGCTACATGTCTCTAATAATTAGCCTAATTACATTAAAGCCAAGTATGTGTGCCACATGGTGCAGGTTACTGACACGCCATAGTATAGTGCAGCCTGTTGGTGAATTTCCTTTGCTTCTCAGACCAAACAACCGTTCTTATTTAAACATTATTAATCAACTGATCTCTTGTTCTATGTTAATATTTTAGTTTTAAATTTTTGAACACACTCTTCTACCTAAAAGATGGATTTGAGCTTGGAGTCACAAAGTCTTTATACCATACATACAATTTAATCGTAAAAAGGGTGTCAAACAGATGGAAGTACATGAGTAAAATCTCATACGAAAAAAATATAACGTACCGCCAGACTTGTCTGTTTGTCACATAGGAAGGCTTCAAAACCACAAGCAGTATCATGGAAATAGAACCCATTTATGCTCAGCGTTCCTTAATCGTGTCCAGGTACTATGACGACACGACATTGTAGCCCACTACGTCACAACGCTCTCCCCCCCCCCCACGCACTTACTACGCACAAATTGTGACCTGGACCCTAGCCTCTCCACCACGAATGTCGCGGCTAAGCAGTGAGACAGACGTAGAATGTAAGAGTGAGGACACTCGTACAAGTGAACAGTTGCCATTAACTTCATGACCTATTAAGCAAACGTTCAGAAACCCCAAGTTTCTCTTGGAATTGTGTAGATCAACTTGAAATCAAACAAGACCGTAAAATTAAGTGGAATTTAAAGTAAGGACTTGCAAAGACATGGCTGACGATAAGACATTAATGATAGGCTACCAGATGCTACTCATACGGTTTCAAGATACTCTAAGCTAGTAACACAGTAGGCTATGTTATTTCTATGAAGATAATGTCTTCCATTGCTTTCCTACATTAGGGAGTAGTTACGTGGCATGCTTTGAGTGTCACATTTTCACATACCATATATAATTATTTTATCTGCAGCTGTAATGGTTAAAATTTACTTTTATGTCATAGAGTTCCTGAATATATTTGTTAAATATTCTTTGTACAAAATGCGGTAAATTCCATAAAAATCCGAACCCCACATTTTATGCTACAATATGAAACTAATTTATATCAGACCTGCAAGTCTGATACTTGGAACTGTCTTTCTGTGCTTTAAAAAGGGATAAATCGATTAAGTAATCTGTTGCTGAAGTGCATATCTCAGTTTAGATTCCAGGAAAGACTTTTAAATCGCCCAAAGAAAATATTAGCAGTGTCAGAGTGACTTAATGTCACTTGATTACGGGATAAAGACAGACGGTACGTGAAGCTTCCATTAATTTATTGTCGATGCCTGGATGTGAGGAGATACGGACGTCTCTCTATGTCCGACACAACATATTCGCATGGCAGCACAGTTTGATATAGGTCGGGACCGCTGCAGGTTCGTGCGAAAATAAGTTCTCCAATAAAATGCAATTACATGACAATATATAGGGGACTTAATGCAGGTGTGTGTCAAGTAGGCAAAATTTGCAGAAAATCTCCTAATTAAGTATAGAAATAGACGGATTGTCTGTCGAAATCTCGCTGCAAAGGGTGCTTAAACTTTTCACATTAGAATATATACATTTGTCCTGACCGGTGTGTTTGTTGCCCTAAGCTTGATAAGGAAAACAGTCATCATTTCCCTTAAAAAGACGCACAACTGTTGGGCTGTGTAGATCAAGATATCCCTGGTACTTATTTTCGTTAGAGGTCGAGTCAATCGCACGGCCATAGTGCGGCCGAAAGGATTAGGTCTTTAAAAATCCCCTACGAAACCTATCGGGAATCGAACCTGCGACCTTCCAGCTTGTAGCGCTGTGCCTCAACCAACTACGCCTACGCGTAACCCGCATGTAGGCTACAGTTTGTAGATATATGTACCTCTATATACCGGAAGTTACATTCACATTCTTCTTCTTCTCCCAAAAAATTTCAAGTAATTGCATAATTAAACGAGCATAAAATATACACAGCGACTCCCTGAATGACGTTCATAAAGACACCTGTCCCTAATAATAAGGTTTGTGTCGTAAGACTGATACTATTGAGTGCATTACCAGAATAAAATATTTGGGAGGCGTTTGCTTCATTTCAGAGCAGTTAATAGACCGAAGCAGGCCATTAGTAGGCCTATACAATCAACGCATCAACAATTAAAACACGTACGTTGAAAACACTCCATATCTAACCCAAACTGAAAGCTGTGTCCCACAAAGTACGGGTAAGTAATGCCTACCTGTTTTCACTTAGCACTCATTTTGGACGGTGTTCACAGACTCTGATCTAAGGTCTTCAAAATGCTTTCTTTGTGGCCACATTTATGTTCACGGTTTATAGTGCCGGAAACACGAAAATCAAAGCCAATATTTTATGAATAATTTCAGAGAATGTACTTTGAAAATGTATACTATATGCCTACTTTGACGTAGAATACAGTTGTCTACGGTTTAATTCTAAAACGGAAAGCACCATAAGACTCCTTGCATTTATGAAGCTCCTTAAGAAAAGGGTTCTCTTTTAAAGGCAGGAAACTGATTACAAAGATATGTCGAAAACGTAAAAAATACGAGTTAAAAAAAATACGAGTTACAAATATGGAGTGACAGCAGACTGTTGTAGACTGAGATTTTCCTACCTGTTCTTGCAGATGGTGCCACTGTTGATTTCTTAAAAAAAAACGAAATAAATAGATACTTTGAAAAATCCACACATACCGATACAAGTATAATTATATAAACAGACGTACCATGAACAGATTTCTTCACAACAGGAGCTTCTTGTTAAGATTATCAAGTGAAGGAGAATGAAACTGGGATGGCATGTAGCACGTATAGGACAAATAAAAGTGAGTAAAATGTTAAGTTGGAAGACATGGAAAGAAATAACCGCTTTGGAAACAAATGTTTACGAGTAAATGGGATGGTTGTGTGAAATTGTTCTTAAAGAAATGTAGTGCAAGGAGTGGATTCGTCTAGCTCAGAAGAAGCCCACTGGTAGCTAATTGTGGACAAGATAACACAATTTGAGTTCTATAATATGTCTCCCCCCCCCCCCTTTAGTAAACCTAAATTAAAGGCTTTCAAGTCTTGCGTCAAGTTGGTCATAAGATCGGTTTTCAAAATTACCGTTTGAAATTTCAACCTGCATTAAACTAGTATATAATAGAAGACTAAACCTTGTTTCACGTCTTGTCAAGATTACGAACCTAAATTCTAAACCTGATGCCGCTAAAACATTTGAATTACAGTAGTATAGTAAAACACATCTGCTGTCAGCTTATTCACAAGCAGGCACTGTGTCAGCGGGGCCATGTGCATGATCATATCTCTCTTCACAGGCACTGTGTCAGCAGGGCCATGTGTCTTATGTTATCTCGCTTCACAAGCAGACACTGTGTCAGCAGGACCATGTGCCTGATACTTTCTTCACAGGTAGCAGCTGTGTCAGGAGGGCCATGTGCCTAATGATATCTCTCTCTTCACAGTTAGAAGCTGTGTCAGCAGGGCCATGTGCCTGATGATATCTCTCTTCACAGTTAGAAGCTGTGTCAGCAGGGCCATATGCCTGATGATATCTCTCTTCACAGTTAGAAGCTGTGTCAGCAGGGCCATGTGCCTGATAATATCTCTCTTCACAGTTAGAAGCTGTGTCAGCAGGGCCATGTGTCTGATGATATCTCTCTTCACAGTTAGAAGCTGTGTCAGCAGGGCCATGTGTCTGATGATATCTCTCTACACAGTTAGAAGTTGTGTCAGCAGGGCCATGTGCCTGATGATATCTCTCTTCAGAGTTAGAAGCTGTATCAGCAGGTTCATGTGCCTGGTAATATCTCTCTTCAGAGTTAGAAGCTGTGTCAGCAGGGCCATGTGCCTGATAGTATCTCTCTTCACAGTTAGAAGCTGTGTCAGCAGGGCCATGGGCCTGATAATATCTCTCTTCACAGTTAGAAGCTGTGTCAGCAGGGCCATATCCCTTGGCTGCTTCCTTCACCGGTAGCAGCTGCGCCAACAGGGCCATGTGTCTGATGATGTCTCTCTTCAAAGGCAGACGTTTTGTCAGCAGGGCCATGTGCCTTGCTGTCCGTATTCATCTTTGTTACAATGTTACGATATCCCTCCAGCAGTAAAAAAGAATTTACATCGATGTAACCGTCCGTTAAGTGAAATATCAAACATTGTTTGAATATAATTGTAAATAATGATGATGATGATATTAATAATAATACCTTTACCATAAATTGTAACTACAGAATAGCTGCAACATCTTCTACCCTAGAAACATGGTTTGTTTCAGGTATGCAATTGTAAGTAGCCTGCATAAAAGTGAAATAATAATAATAATAACTAATATTAGGACAATTACTCCAGTCTCTGAACAATATGCAGAACCACACCTAACCTATCTTGTGCCTTCCACAGAAGGGTAACATCTGTTATCTAAACCTCCGAAACTTGAGGTTAGGGCTGACTCATACTTAAAATTTTAAGTCATAATCCGCAGAACACTCACCCCGGTTCTACCACGAAGACCAAGAAGTTAGAGTTGTTTACCGAAATTGTCCATGATTATTGCGAGGAGCATGAGAAAGACATAATTACATCGCGATGGGAAAATGTAGGCTTTCAAATGTTACAACAGGCAGCACATACAGACCAAATAACACAGGCCTTTACAGAGCTAACAATGCCAGGTCAAGTACACTGTCGTATGTGTAACAAAGGTTTATCACTTCGGCAACAAATACGCCCATCTTTATCAGAAATCAATACCTGAGCGACCTAAATCAAATGTGGCATCTCTGTCTTCCTTCCTCTCTGCAGTTCCCTGCACAAAATCTTCTTCGACTTGTGTGGTAGAATTAGGTACCTACGCGCTGTGTGCTCAAATTATTTTTTCCCAAAATGAAGACGAACAAGGCTTGAAGCGTACCGCATTTTCCACTGCCATGTCTTATGTCGTAGTTTATAACACGTCTGTGAAATTGTAAGCTGCCAGACGTCATGAGTAAACCCTACAATAATGACTCACCCCTTGTCAGCCATCCGACTTTGTCTACGACTGTCCAGGACATTCAAAGTTTCGTACTTTTTCGCGTAATTTGAGGTATGTGTGCCCCAAACATTGAAAAAAAGTGGGAATGATTTAGTCGGTTTGAAATTCTTGAAAACTTTCTGTGAACTGAAAGAAAATACGTGGTTGTTTTATGGGGTGTCAGTTGGAATGGATTTGAAGAAGAAAGCGATTTGGCATTTTAAAGTTGGTAATCTGGTTTAAATACTGAGGAAAACCATGAAAACCTTGAGACGGCTGATGACCCCAGACGAAATTTGACGTCAGTACCCTCGAGTAAAAATCAGGAAACATCTGATTCATACGCTAGGTTTACCCGAATTAGAATGTGGTCTGGCCCTCGATCAACTGTCCGGGTATGAATACTCGTACTGTGAGTACTTGGAACCAAACTACACTTTCAAAACAGAGCGGTCTTAACACATTCTTCTCCAGGTCTCTGCGGTGCCGAGCAGAGGTTGAAATCATTCAGTGCCTATATTTTATTTCTATGTGTGAAAAGTCAGTCTTGTACCCAAAGCAATACAATTGGCTTGTAACAGGCCTCCACTTACTGGATCACAGGCGTTGACACGTATTTATGTGGCTTTACGAGTTGGTTTCTACTGACCCTGACTCATCAGTTTTCAATCATGTCATAAATTGCTCCAAGAAGGCCCAGGAAACAATTTTTGTAATTACGACATTTGAGAATTGACTTGCACGTAATAAAATTATAATTAGATTTCAAAACTGTGAGCTTATCCTAATGCAGACTGTCTCTGTTATCATTTCCCTGAGCACGGCAGCTGTCACGGTCAGCAACATAGAATGCAGGCCTTCTATGCGATAAAGGTGCAGTGCCTGGGGAACCGATAAAAGAAACATACTGTATTCTTCCACATAACGATGAAAAGACTATTGTACAGGAACAAACACACACCTTAATTCTTGTTACCACTCTCTGTAAGTCCTTCATCTGAGGATATCACGTACGGGTTATAGATATATAAAGTTGTGTTCTGGAGGTGAACCAATATAGTGCGAGTGATAAAACCGAGAAGAATGAGATGGGCTGGGCATGTGGCGCGTATGGGTGAGGAGAGGGGGTGTATAGGGTCTTGGTGGGGAAACCGGAGAGAAAGAGACCACTGGGGAGACCTAGGCGTAGACGGGTGGATAATATTAGGATAGAGATGGGATGTGGGTATATGGACTGGATTGGGCTGAACCAGGATAGGGACAGGTGGCGGACGCTTGTGAGTGCGGTAATGAACCTTCGGGTTTCGTGAAATGCGGGGAATTTCTTGACTAGCTGCAAACAAGTTAGCTGCTCAAGAAGGACTCTGCACCATGGAGGAAGTACATAAGTAAGTTCTGGAGGTGACTATTTCGAATCTTGGTCAAATAAACGGCTACCTTTATCAGGTTTCTCTCAGTTTTTCTTACTAATTGATAGTAAGTTATGCCTACATTTAAATGGAAGACGGCCGTCTGATTCGCAGTTCTCAATCACTTCCCATCCAATTCCACGCCAGATGCCTAACTGCTGCACTTCTGTACTTAAAACGTGTCGTCACGTATGTCAAATATCTATAAAATTACTGTGAAAATGAAAGCAGCAGATGTCTATAGGGTACGGCAATGGAGACTTCCTTCGTGTGGATGAAAATGCATGGTATTGTAGCTAGCAGATTGCATAGTAAAGTCTCCGCGTCAGAGGAGGCCTAATTAGGACTAAATATAAATAACAGTTGCTTTACTTGCTGACTTCCTTGGTTTTAATATACTTTGGGAAGACCCAGTAGACTAATGTTCCATCGGAAGAAAAATTTCGACCTAAATTTTGGAAACAAATGAACTATTAGGGTAAGTGGTGGAGAGGCCCACTTCCACGCTATGATGCACAGTAATGGTAGGAGCTTAAACAAAAACACAAAGTATCACTCCTTACGTGTTTATAATAATATGCCTAATATATTAATTGGAGTCTAATAATGATCGCATGAGCAGTAAGAATAATACCCTTATGTATAGAATTGCTGTAGACACACAGTCTACAGATGGACAGTACAGGCTTATTACACCGATTACAAAACCTCAAAGAGTGATACGGTTTAGGCTAAGCTAACACTAAATGTGACTGATCTACTACTTTAAATATCTTCTGTCTTTTCCAAAAAGGTTACAACAGTGGAATTTGTTCAAAATGGATTAACAATCGTGTTTATGACTACGTTACGTATAAACTTACAAGGATAGTACTAAACTTACTGGAACTAGTAGTAAGTCTACTTCAAAATGTACTACTATTACTACCAGTTCATGCTACTCCACATCTTCTGTAAATAATATAGTGAAATTAATAGACTATTTAGGAGTCTACTGCATAACTTTTATAGTTAAGCCTATGTGTTGTAACGAAATGGTATTCTCCTGTTGGTGGGGTTACCACGGAGACTGTAAAACACAGGCCTGTACGTTGCTTTTGAAGAAAAAGAATCACAAAATTTGTCCACAATTTATTCGCCAGAATTGTAGGCATTTTTTCTGTTATGGTTCCCTACGTTTATTTATTTTGTTTGTTTTATCCTGATGATGGAAACAAATTGTGCTTGCGAAATGCCGTAGCCAGTTAACCTACGGTAGTACAACAATTTGCCGTGTAGCGCAAAGCACTTACACCTCAAATCTTATGGCCTACAATTACCTTTCATTTAAACCAGCGTAGCCGGTGTAAGACCGTTGGATGAACAATGTTAGGCACAGTAATGTACAAAAAAATCATTCTCTGTTATGTGGAAGGAAGCGGTCGTGGCCTAATTTGAGGTAGCCCTATTATCCAAGTTCTTTACCGGACTTACTGAGAGAAACAAAGAAAATCCTCAAAAATTAGAGTCTTTCTTCGGGCCGGGGTTAGAACCCATTACTCTCCGAGTACGAAGTTGGAATACTGCCTGCTCATGTGACATGTTTGGTTATACCTACGTAAATAGATTTACTGCAGCAGTCTAAATAATACTCAGCTGTTGATTGCGAGTAAACAGACTTACATTAAGTCATCGGTCCTGGAAAAGTGGGTTGCCTGGTGGTGTAGCTGTCCAGATTCTTATCAGACGAACCGGAACGTAGAAAAGTCTTACGCTGTGCGTAATATTGGCTATCTGCAGCTAAGTTACGGTTTATAGACCCGTCTTCGCACATCCGTGTTGCCTAAACTGCCTGCCTGCTTCTTCCTCGTTCGCGTAGTGATAACAGCAGCAACCCAATAAAAGGTAACAAAATTTATGATGGTCTTCGTCGTGTATTTATACCGCAGTTACTGATAACTATTTAAAGTGTCTGGTTGTTTTATCATCCGTTAACCAGTAAGTGTGTGTGCGTGTGTGTGTGTGTGTGTGTGTGTGCGCGTGAGTGTGTGTGTGTCTTTTTGTATTTCCTTTCTTGTTGATTTTTGCTTGTGCTTTTTTTTGGCCTCCCGACAACCAGGAGAGGGTCGTCGGAGTCCGCCGGCTCGGGGGGATAAGATCAAGATGCCCACTGCTGCAGCAGCTCCACGCATGCGCCGCCCCGACGACCAATCAGCGGCCAAGTTGAAGTTGCCAGGGCCCCCAGCGAACGGTGCGGGTCTCATGATGGAAGTGGTAAGTACAAAGACAGAAAGTAGCATCCCCCCTCTACAAACCTTAGCGCAACCCCCCCCCCCACATAGCACCCCCTCTTACCTCTTCATCTCGTCTCATCCAACCCCTCTGCTATACTTTTTTTTCCATTGAAACCCCTTTGCTGCCCTGCGCTACCCATTTCCACATACAGCGACCCCACCTTTTAGGCTACATCTTGACCCCCACTACCCCAAACATGACATGGACCACTTTTCGTTTTCAAAGCGAAATAAATATGGTCCATGTTTCGTGTTCAACTTTTCGGGCGGGCGGGTGGGAGGATTTGCACATTCTTGCAATTTTTATTTATTTTTGGTCCACTGACACGAGTCTTACAAGGGACAAATTTCATATTCAATGTATCATCTGATACGTACCTAAGTAACCACGTTATGCTATTAAGTTCGGCTAAACTCGGAGTTGTTCGGGTGACCTCGGACCGAGGAGATATTCCCAATAGGCGTATGGAACATGAGAGTCTCATGCTTTGTACAGTCGCCCCCCACCTACTGCTCCAGTACGTATTATGCACAGTGGATCCACTGTAGGCAGGATATTGCATGCACCCCTTGACTGCCTGACCGCCGGCCAGCCTGCCTGCCTGTCTGTCTGCCTGTTGAGAGAGAAATCCGACAGTGTCATGGCATCAATTTCCCCAGGTGTTTTCTTAAAGAATTTAAACGAATCTTTAGCTTTAGGCAGTCTTCGCATTACAGTTCCGAGTTTCTGATGACAGCACTAGACGCAACACTAATCTCCTCTGACTTGTGTCTTACTGCGAAACGTGTGCATGTTTGTTTATGAACTGTTTTTTATAAAATAATGTGTTGTGAAAATGAGCTAATTATAACTCATGTTGTGTGTAATGTATCTCCAGCACATGGTATCGTGTGTAATCGAAGTGAAGTGCTATAAATAACAGACATATTTGTATTTTGAGACAGTTTCTACTAAAGTCTTGAATTCCAAACAAATTTATTTCAAATATGCGTCACAGCACAGTGAAAAGTGGCATAATTTTCAGGTACGTAATTATTCTGTTCAAGAATTATGAAACATGACGTCTGCGCGATATACTGTGTTATAAAATACAGCTCCAGACCTCCTGACTCAAAGGTCTTGATTGAACAAAACCCAGTACGAGACAGCAATTGGGCGTATGTGTGTGTATGTGTGTGTGTGTGTGTGCGCGCGCGAAAATGTATTGGATTTAGTGGAGTGTGCGTTAGTGATCGCCATGAATGACACAACATGACGTCCTGAAACAGTGTTCACGTTCGTCTTACGGTTTACAAAGCTTAAACATTAGTGGTGCCGCTAGCAGATACTAGTACAGTATCGACGCTCTGCCCACCTATCAACACCACATGCCCATCAATGATCCTAATGCAAAACAACGTAACTTTGGGTGTCCCGGGCCCAGGGCTCAGTGTAACGGCAAATCGGCAGCTAGGGTCCCATCACCACCGTGCAGGCTTATGCCAGCAGCAGCAGCCGCAGCCGCAGAGGATCATGTGTGAAAGGTTCCCTGTGCCGCAACCACCACATTCGCAGCCATCTCGACTAGCACCGCTCAACGTGAGTGTAAATTTAACACCATCAAACAAAACAAAACCTTCTTAACGCGTATTATATCTTTACATTTTAGTGATCACGGGAGGTAATTCAAGTTACGATAACTTTTGAAATCTGGGATCTCCCGTCAAAAATTGAGCGGTTTACAAAGCAACGGGGGCCAAACGATGTAATGAAACATAAGTTTAAAGTAGAAATATAATATAAAACGTCCAGCTCGAACACAAACATTTTGTTTATCTACCGAACAATCAGCAACATGTTTCGGCGATGATGGACATCATCAGTCTGTTACAAGCATAAAAGGAAAACGCGCAGTTGTATGGGTGTGACATTTCAAAACTTCACATGTGTGGTGCTATAGAGAATTACATTATAAAGTAGCCTTGGAAATAAAATCTGTAAGCATTTTATATTATTATGTTGCTGATTGTTAAAATCGCAACAAGTATGGATTGAAAGTCGTGAAATATTCCGAAAAATTCTTGAGAAATAGTCTGGAGAGGATAATAGAATACAGAAACTACTCTGACCGTTACTCACAGACTATTTATGATACGCAGAGGCTTATGCGCCTACTTATAAGAAACATTAAAATTTTCTAGGATCTAAAGAGATCGTTTACGCTCATTAAGGCAACATTAGGAACACTACACCCCACAAAGCGTCTGGATGATGATGATGATGATGATGACGATGATAATAATAATAATGTGTTCATTTGGGTAGAAGTGTTTTATTCCTTTTTTTTATATATTCATAGACACAGGAATACAATCCGCTAGAGTCAATGAACGAAAGTTGGGAGGATATTTGTTACAGAAAAACACGAAAAAAGTCTCGGCCATGTGACATGGACCTTTTCAAGATTAAAACAAAACATACTCCATTTGCTACGCAGTGAACTTTTCTGGCCACACGATACTGTGCACGACCAGGGCTTTACGTCATTATTTTTGCAAGCGTAAGGCTACACTGCGAATGACGCAGCATTTTGTATAGTAAAACTAATCAACTACGTTGATTTTAAGTGTGTAATGATAGATCAGTCACTTAGCCTAATTGATCTTTATAGTTCCACCGGCAGCTGTGCGACAGCTTTCCTTAAATTAATTTAACAAAATATCGGATTTCTATCAAATTACAGCCCAGACACCATAAGAGCTGGCAGTTAGCCATTTAAATGAAAGCCTATGTTAGTCAAACTTATGGGCATTTATTTGGATTATTATTGGTTCAGTGTTATTTGCGGCAGGAAGTGTGCCACTAAAATTGTGGTACTGAAATCGATACTCTTCTCTAATTGCGGTTTCCTTCCGTTAATATAATGAGTTTGAAGGAATATAATATATAATTAATATCAATGTGTTTATTTCAGTAACGTGGGTAGGCTTGTTTTGTAAAATGTACAGACACATAGACCGAAAAAATAATACAAGGCCTAACCAGAAGAAATCGTGTAGGTGTAATCGCCATTGATCACGCGCCAAACGCAAAACACAGACGTAATGAGAAAGTATGTTAACCGAATTGTCCTGAGTTGTAAGACTGTGTTACTGGAAGAGGTTTAATTTCATGTTCACTGCAACAATGTTATGTGGACGTTGTTCATTCTTTCGGGCATACACTTGATGTCACGTTTCGGAAATTTGATTTGCTTCCGTCATCACGTACAAGTAATATTACGAAGCAATATAATTCTGTGTGTTCGCGGGGTAAAGAATAGTTAGCCTCAATACACCCGACGAGAGGATTTAGAATATTTTTCTACCTGATGACAGAAGTTAGTGCAGCCCCTGAAACGGTGTGTATTGGCCAGGAGGTACATCCACAGAATGGACACGTAAGGGGAAATATTCCTATACGGAATCCAGGAGTACAGAACAATATTATGGTATATGTATGGGAACTGATGGACGTGTGTATTTAGTAAATTTATTCTGAAAGATATTTGATTTTACACTTCCACAAAAACAGAAATGTCAGACCGTTACAGAATAATCTACCATTTTCTGCGACAATGTTAAGTCGGGTTTGCAGTAAGAACCCTGTAATAGTTAATAATAATAATAATAATAATTATTATTATTATTAACTGCAATTGGGTTGTCACCCGGTGGCAGTGGTTATTTTACATGTATACAAAATACGAAATTGGTTACTAATAAATTTAAGTCGGGAGGGCTATATGAGAAGCATGTAGTGGCAACTTGGAATCTTTGGAACCATCTCAGCATTTGCTTTTAGGCGCACGGAAAGAAAAAAAATCTGGCATTAATTAATAAGTTGAGTCTATCCACGTGTGCAACATGGATGCAATTAACACAGGATGTACCACTTTTTTTGTTATTTTCATTACAGTTCGGTCAAAATAACTTCACGCCGTCTGTGTTTCTCGGATCTGCTTTCAAAGTCTAATAACCAAACGACGAAGGACGCGGGAAAATTTCCAAGACGCGTTTTCGTAAATTATGTTTCTAATGCACTATGTCTCCATATGGCAGTGCTATCAAATTAACACATACACGGACTTGACTTGACTTCACTTGACAAGCAAAATGACAGTAAAACTGTAGGCTCCTGCAGTTGCACGATCCGGTTAAATTGTTTAAGTTCTGCTAGGCTTATTGATGCAACTTTGTGGTTACAGAATTTCAAAACAAGAGAAATGAAAAATGTAGTGCTCAGTGAGTTATAGATCATCAAATCACCAAAAGAAATGTGTTAGGCTGTAACTCGGTAGCATGTTGGGAAACTTTGTTTTTATTAGGCCGTCTGGCCTCTCACCATCTTGAATTAATTAGGGAAACAAAGAAATGTGCTCAGTGAGCAGAAGTGTGCAAACAGCTGACAAGAAACTTGGACGAGGCAGTCAATTAGAAGAAGATTTGAACATTGTAATTGTTATTGGTCCGTCTGGTCTGCTGCAATTTAGAATTATCTGCTGACACTGTGAAACTGTTACACGTTGAACGGGGCTACATGAATGTGGGACGATTTTACGGCAGGCCTTCATGTACGCAAGACCGCCCAAACATAAAAAATTCGCAAGTATGACTTTAAGACACGATCATCAGTTGTTTAGCGTTCGAGATCAGTGCAGAACTTAGACCATGCTGTCTCTGTTACGTGCTCCTGACATACCAAACACAGTGCTGCTTCTCTGCTGGGATGGTTAATATCATCAAGTGAATCCAATCATGCTTTTCGTAATACCACTTGTTTTCCAAAATATACTAAGTTGTATAATATCACTACTTCCTTTATCAGTCAGGCCCACAGTTTGCTGCTAATTTAGAGTTAGGCTAACTAAATTACAGTTTTTAAAAATATTTTTTCATAAGTCAGGGAATTGGTGTATAGGCCTATATGGTAAGACAAATATTTGCTAAACAAAAATGTCAAAATTCCCTTTTGAAGCTACGGGGGTTGATACAAGTCGTGCTATTGGCTCACCACAGGCCCAAGGAGGACCATAACATAAGTAAAAGTGCCACAGTTCCAAATTAGAATAGACTAGAGAAACTAATGAGAATTAAAGTGGTCAAATCTACTTCTAATCTATGGACTCGCCCACGTTTCTTCTCAACAGTTGATAAATTTCCAGTCACTGAGCACTTTTTAAGTTTCCCCTAGTTTCCGTGTTCATAACAACGGTATTGGGTACGTAAGTGCAGGATTTAATTTGCGTGTATGAATGAACGAACTGCGTAATGTGCATGCACGCAGACAAAATTACAGTATGCGAGTCAGTGACGTTACCAGCTGCGACACCTTGACAATCGTTCTGCTGCCATGATATCAGTAATTTATTTTATGCACGTGCTGTGTGGTAGCCATGCAGTCTGCAGTCAGTGAGATAGGCCTATAGACGCCTATCAATAGGTTTTTGTACTCAATTTTATATTTTTATTTAAGTCTGTGGGTCTACCACTTCCTTATCCCTTTATGGTTTCGTATTTTACCTTTTAAAAACACAGAATGGGCCACAAAAAAGTAGCCCGCCTTCCGTTTTTCACGTGTCCTTGTGATATTCTCTCTGGCGTTAGTATGTATATTGCGTAGAGTGTTTGAACAGTTAGTCAACAGTCGTGCTGTCACCGTGTTGAGGTATACCCGATGTAACATTGTGATTTTGATGGCTGCAACTGCGTGGCTGATGTTGTTCTTCAGTTCCTGTATCGCGTGTGGATTTGAAAAGTACGGTATACGAATCAAATCCACATACGATACAGAAACTGAAGGACAACATCAGCCACGCATTTGCAGCCATCAAAATCACTATGTTACATCGGGTATACCTCAAAATGATTAGACGTGAGCAGCTGTGTATTGATGTAGGAGGCAACCACTTTCAACATCTTCTATGATGGTATATCCTTTCAGCATTTGGCTACTGTATTTACGCTATGCTACGGACCCGGGCTACTTTTTCGTGGCCCACCCTGTAGAATAACTACATGTTTATAAAGAGAAGCCCATAAACCTAGCAGATAAATGGTAACATAATGACGTATTATTTCCTACTATGGGTGAGAGATCATTGTGATTACTTCCCGCAAATTTTTTGTGCCCAAATTCCCATGCCTACCGTCACAATAATGGTATCGAATTCCAGGTACGTCGAATCCAAACAAAAAATACAAATGCAGAAGTGGATTTCACATCTCTCGATTTGACTTATTCAATATGGTAGACTTATACAGGAACGAATTTTTCTGCCTTTGCAGCATCTTGGTGGGCCGGTTCGTTTGGACTTGACTGTATTCGGTTAGTGTACCAGCAGCCAAAAAGGTGTGACGTGATGCGTTTCACTGGCGCCCACAGACAACGAAACAGACATATCACATTAATATGACGGATAAGTTATATAGGTCAAACTTTGATGGTAGAACGGACTGGAACATTTGTCCGTAACTTAGGTCCTCTTCGGCGTAGTCTTACGTATTTTCAATTACATGTTCTTAATAGCCGGGTACTAATGACTGAAGTTTCTTCCCACGTGGTGTGCGGTCATGGAAGTTTCTGGGGGGGGGGGGGGGGTGGGGGGGTAAAAATGGGGGTTTTTGGTCCCTTTCAAACACCGCGGAAAAAAAACAAACCACGTTTTCCGGCAAG